>ENA-UOWK01000068-UOWK01000068.1-bioreactor-metagenome-genome-assembly--contig:-NODE-68-length-147041-cov-25.026377_pt1 | contig 147041 bp, 107 predicted proteins | sample MGYA00238157_ERZ761612 | MGnify/ENA primary metagenome ERZ761612 (study PRJEB28901, sample SAMN06268035) | bioreactor metagenome | isolation source: Joint BioEnergy Institute, California, USA...
GAATAATGCAGTGCTTTTAGAGCATGAAATCAAGCAGCTACATGTGGCCAATCAATGTCAAAAATGCAAGCAAGAGACAGCTAGATCCTATATTGCTACCGGGGGGATTTTAACTGCTGAAGAAGGCCAGCAGCTTGCTCAGCAAGCTGCAGAATTGCAGGCAGAGGCAGCTGACCAAGCTGATATGCAGCCTAGAAGACATGCACCACCACAGTGCAGCAACTGCAATATTCAAGATCATACTAGGGTCAGCTGCCCTAGTAAATAGGCAATTATTTTACATGTAAATAGCTTCAATTTAGGGGTGGTGTGGTGAGATAATTAGATATCTAATAATAATGGCGTTGGTGGGTGTTTCGCTCAGTGATTGATTACGTTACCTAAGGCTTACTAATGGCAGTGAATAGGGGGCTAAAAAGACAACAAGACTTGTGCTCATTTGCAAGAGAAACTGTGTACTATTCGTGCTGAGAGTAGGTAAGGATGAATTCAGACTCTTGAATTAATCTTGGAAACCGGGCTCAAACTTACCTGCAGGAGATGTGATGTGTGTATTGCAGCCATGTCTGACCCGGCTAATGCCGTGTACCCCAAAAGGAAATGATACAGAGACTTGACAGGTTGAGCAATCCTTATCCTTGTTCCCACATAGTCCGGGTGGCTTAGACACCATGTGTTCGCGGAGGGGACTAACAGCTGAAGACGGCAAATCTATAACCTATTGGATAAACCTACCTACTTGCTCTAGATTAGCACACAAGGCTGAAAAGGACAGCATCTGGATTAAGGGTATTATAAGCACACAGGGATGCCCCACTTGTATGGCAAATTCCAGTCACTACATTCTATCCAGGTGTGTGATCCTGGGCTGCCATTTCAACGTACAAGAACCCAACTGCTGTTTGGAAAAGGCCTTGGCTGAAGAGATTCGACGATGGATGATATCTACTTCAGCTTCGGACCAAACCAGGCCTTTTATTTCAGCGGTCCCAAATACCTAAAATGGTTCGTATCCTTCCCTTTCATCCGGTCTTGACTTGAGTGTTTCAACTGACTAGACTCTTATCTGCTAGGCGAGGTTTTCCCAGTTCCATCCAGAAGGATTGTCCGCCCGACAACATTCGGAAGGTCCGCTGTCTGGCGATGGGCAGGAATGACAGTGAAGAGGCCTTCTTCGTATACGACGCTAAAGACGGTCAAACCTGGTCTTGTATGTCAGATATTTGATCTACCAGCAACGATCATAATACAGGTGAAATGGCGCAGCCTTTACTGATGACGCTTTTCGGGAAACAGGTATAAGCGGTAGCTTCATAAAGAAATATCCCAAGCTCTTTGATTGGATGAAGGAACAAGGGACGTCCAAGCTCCGGATGGCCTTCGGTCCCGATTACGAGGGCTATCCGGGATATCAGGGCTACCTGGTCTGGAAGACGGCCAGCAGCGCGAGTTACGCCTCGATCCCAAAACAGACCGAGGCCGCAGAAAAACGGCACAAAGTTGGAAGACTCAAGCTGGCTACCTTCGGCGTCGGCTGGGCGTATTTTTATCTCCAGGCCGACGGCGTTTTCCACTACAATTTCATGGGCCATTATCATACTCTGGGCGGGATCATCAGAAAGTATCGCTTAAAAGCGGGAGATATTCAGGTGAGAACATGCAATCTTTTTTTAAGTATTCAAGAAGAACTTGGCACAAACTACCGCCTACTCCATATTGTATATAGAGAAGCTGACTGGGCGGCCACAGTTCCTCGCGCTGAATCCTTATTACGTCGAAGAGTTCTTCCTTCTTCTGAGCAATAAAACGGCAATTTTTCGAGTGCCGCTCTCGTATCGCACGGCCCTTGAGAAAGCTCTGACTCGGCACGGCATCAAGATCGAGCAGGCTCTGACAAGCCAAAGAGTGGAAAATGAGCCTAAGGTCCCGGCGCAAGCCAGAGACACCAAGTTTTGGGACGGATTAGCTCAGCGGGTCGCTGGCCAGGCTGCGGGGGGGGTTGTCAGTCAGGTTGCTGGTGCTTTGGTCGGCTTAGCCGCGTGCAATGTCATGTAGGTTCTGTGTACGCCGGACAAAGTAGGTGGTATGTTATCAGTTACTTGGTTGCGCTATATATCGCCGATGCCCTTATATACCATTGCTGTTAGCAGATGGGACAGATTAACGACTTAGATAGGATGTAGATATATTTGGAATTTTCATTCTACTACTAAGCTCTCCTACGATCTTCATTTTTTAACATTGGAGGAGAACTGCCATCTACTCAAGAACCTTTCCGTTGCTCTCCTCTACAATCAGCTCGAACTCGGGCTGGAACTCGAGATAGAAGTTGTGCTAGCAGATCGTCAGCATATGACCAGGATCTAATCGGGTAGGTAGGTATGCAACATGTTTGACGTACAGGATTCTGAACAGCGTCTGCTGTGTACTGGGCAACCTCATGGGGGATGATCTTCTTGGGGATGCCGTTCGCCGCGGCCGCTTCGGCCATCAGCTGCGAGTGGCAGGCGCGGTCGAAGCTGGCGAAGAGGAAAGCCGCCTCGTCGACGGTCTGGCCGACGGTCAACAGACTAAGGTATACGGTTAGTTATCTATACGCGATGATGAATCAAGGAGCAACAAAAAGCACAATCGCAACGCACCCATGGTTCTGCAAGATACACGCGATGTTATCTTTCCCGAGCGCTTTGGCGATTCTGGCGCCCTCCTCTTGGGCCAGCGCAATGCCTCCGTGCTCCGCATACACGCTCTGCTTCCCGTAGAAGTTGCACGCATCTGGATCGAATATAGTAAGTAAACGGCCACCGTCTCGACTGGCTGATCCGGCGGGAAAAAAAAGGGGGGGGGGGGGGGGGGGGGGGAAGGGCGACTCACCCTGCGAAAGCATCTCGATGGGCCTGCCAAACGCACTCCAGGTCTTGCCGTAGATCCCGTGCGTGTGCGCGGCCGCGACGACGTCCGGTCGGGCCTTGTGGATCTCCGAATGGATCATGAAGCCGGCCTCGTTGATCGGGGCCTGGTTCCCGCCCTCGGTGACGTATCCTTCGCTGTCGACCAGGACCAGGTCGGAGGCCTTCATGGTCGAGAAGTGCTTCCCGAAGGGGTTGATCCAGAAGTGGTCCTTCAGCACGGGGTCTGGGGATGGATGTCAGCTGTCTTTCTCAACGGTATATACATCAATATCACAGCACAATGCATGATACATAGGGATGGGGCCAGACGTACCCCGCATGGAGATATGTCCCGACACGCCCTCCCCGTACCCCATCTTACCGAAGAACCGAAACGCAGCGGCCATGTGCTCCTTCATCCACCTGCGCTTCTCGTACGGGTCCGTGAACGTCGGGATCCCGCGCAACTTGAGCGTCCCTTTACGGTCGCCGCGAGCCATGGCCTGGAACTTGGCGTCCTCCTCGGCCGGTTTGTACGGCCGCTTGTCCTCCCACTTGTTGTCCTCGACTGCGACGACGGCGGCGGGGCGCTCTGGCCGAGTGATGGTTTCGGTTACTGCTGTCGTCGTCGACATGGCGGTTGCTGGTTGTGGTGTATAACTTTTACGTGATGGAACTGGAGAATGATGGATGTTCGAGCGCACAAGTTGATGTATCTATACTTCTTTCCAAGCACGAGCTGTGAGGGATATATTGACCTTGTCAGTACCCAAATAAATGAGACGACTCAAAAGATCAGTACTAAGACCTGCTTAAATCTCTCTCGTAAACCCGAAACTGGCTATAAACTCACCAAGACACGATGTAGGATATGTGTACTCCTGCGTGGCAGATCAAATAGATGCAGAGAAACCTACCGTTGTCACTACCAATTATATCACGGGCAACGCACCCTTTGTCTACAGCGTGCAGAAAGGATGCAATACCTACGTGGATGTGGTAGATATCATATCAGGACAGGATCCTTTATCTCAGGCTATCACCGGCGAGCCCCGCCAATGGCGGACGTCCCAATACGAACCCCGCCTCGGCCGTCGGCGACAGGGCGCGTGTAGCGGGAAAGCTACTCCGCGGGGAACGGCACCGGCTATCATGTGCGGACGTCGCAGGTTGTGTGCTCAAGTTTTCCAGATGTGGATTTTTGGTTGACTCGAAAGCATGATGCGTACAGGAATTTCTGCACGAACTATCCAATTCCAGCTGCTTTCTATTTCTGTGGTAGAAACGCGAGTCGCGCTAGGAAGAGCCCATTCCATGTCTTTTTAAACATTACATAATATGTATAGTTCGGGCTGGACACCTGTCAAGTCTAACTGAGACCCTCACCACTCGAATTTGGTCGAGTCAAGCTGCATCCGCAAGCTGATGTATAATATTGTTGCAAGAAAGCACTTGCTCAATTGATTGCTAACGATTGGTGCTGCTTTTATAGCACCTCAATACCTTTGCCTCAAATGAGTTTTGTTCGACGCCCAATGAGCTTCCTTGCATATAGGAAGTGTACAGGGACGACGTCTCAACTTCTGAAGGTTCCTGAGCGTCGAGTACCAACTGGAGCTAACTGAAGAATGAAAGGTTACAATGAAAGGTTACAGGTATTAAGTAAACTGTGTGATGAAGAAAGCTTTATGAAGAATTAGGAGCATGGAAATAGGACCATTGTTCATTAAGCTGTCCTGCGAAGTAAAAAAAAAATCTCAAATTCTGCAATTCCGGATATGCACATCACAGAAAGTGCAACTAAAATCCTTGACAGCTTAGCATTAGGAGGGTAATTCTTGAGGTATAGATCCTTATTGTATGTACGCCGTTCCATAGTCACGACTAAGTGCTTTGAACTCTAGCCTGTCTATACACTTGTGGATTATCAAAAAAAAAAATCACTGTAAGTCCTGAATTTCTATAAATTAGACACCGCACGCAAGTTGACCTGGGATACTAGAGCTTTTAACCATGCGCTTCGAACAATCATCTCTGTGCAAGCCGTGTCTGACTATTACACGTCTTGTGAAAAAAAACTGTCTGAACTGTCCAGACGGGACCGCTTTTGTATGTGCACTTATATGGGATATCGACCATGTAAAGTCAACTATTTCCACCAGAATATTCATAATCTCAGAATAATCAAGGGATTTTCTTGTTTGCTAATTCTCCAACGCATATACAGCAGAGGACCTGAGGAACCTCGGAATGTCCATGTTCTTACCAGATCAGTTCGCGAGGGTTAGTGACCTAAGAGGCAGCTCAGCTCCTTCCAAATATGGTCGGATTGGCCTCGGACCAGCCCGTTTCACCACCAAGCTCCCCCCATCCCATTTTCTTCCTCCTCTTTTCTTCCTCCTCTTTGCATACTCATATTTCTTCTGACTGAATGAATCACTTGTCCTTTTAAGGTGATTTGGATGAATTCATCATCCTGCCTCGATATTCGTCCACTTAATTGAACCAATCGATGCGATTGAGGAAAAGAGTGCCGGCCGAGAACATGTTGACAAGCACGGGGATTCTAATTTGTCAGGAGACCCCTCGATCTGGGTTTGAATCCGAGATCTCCCGTTTCGACGCTGCCAATGTCGGATATATGCTCTTGCTAGCTATTTCATTGTCACAGCTGGTGTTGAGATCCTCAAGAGCAATCGTGCAGAACGCACATATTGGACGCGCTCATAATGGGAGTTGTGGATGCCTTGCTATGGAAAGCCGTTTGGTATCTCAGCTTGGGCATCGCAGGTGCTGGCTACATGCGTTATACTCCTCCACGATCTATATGCATAACCGAATGAGACTACCGCTGTGTCTCGTGGTGACCTCGTCCGGGGCGGCGGGCTCTCACATAAGCCACGAGCCCGTTTCGGTTTTCCACTATCGGGAATCCCCCAGGACGACCTGCCTAAATCGGTACACTGCCACGGTCTCATTGAGCGGCTTCGGAGCCTATATTTTATACTCCGTACACCTGCTTGAAACAGACGTCGATCGACTTTTTAAGGACCTTACCGCCTGGGCGTGCGGGGATACGTGTTTCTATTGCGTCAGCTGGTGACTCCGTTCTTCTTCCACTTTACAGTGGCGCCGAATGTGCTCAAGAAAATGACAAACAAGGACATTATGATGGTGCCGTTCATGCTCCTGGAATAGTTTAAAATGGATATCATCGCGTTTACTCTATGCCTTAATTTATCGATGGCTTCATGACGTCCTCCTGGACGACTCAGCACGCCGTTCTTCTCCTCATGGTTTACATTGGCATCCCCGCATTTCGAAGACTTCGTTTCGGTCATAGAATACAGTTAGGATCGTGACCAAGCGCGGACCTGGTATCCAGCCGATATGACATTCGGACTTCACAGCCCTGGAGCCGGACGATCGTCTGGCCTACCCTTACTGGGTCAATTGAACCACAAAGTACCAGTTTGGCCCCAGAAGGAAATCGTCGGGGCGTGTCAATTCCCTCCTGCGTTTGAAATATCTGAGATGTAATAGCCTTTTAAAGCTGCTATCTAGACGATCGGGTAGATGTCAAGGCAAGGACTGGAGTGCGGTTCAATTAGCGAGTGCATTATCATTACACAACAGGATGCAAGCTAGATCTCGCAAGCAAATGCCGAACAGGCGCCTGCGCAACGGTCCTGTGGCAAAACTAACCCCGCAACCCCTTGAGGGCGCGGACCGAGGCAGGGCCTGGCCTATGCCTCTCCGGATCAAAGGATGCTTGGCCTGCTGATAAGCCACGATGCAGATCGTCCTGGCTCTGAGCTTCGAGTTACCAGTTATCTAACAACGATGGGACGATTATCGTCAAGCATCCGATTCGATTTGTCACCGGATCCAACCGGTCGTGGTGGGGCGCCTGGGAGACTTGGGGATACCTGCGCATGCATCACCAAACCACTTTGTCGGGACTCGATGGTGAGGGGTATAAAGATGGCTGGGTTTCTCCAGATCGGCATGCTGCTTCTCTATATTCTCTTTTCCGGTCCCAAGCAGGATCTACCTGGGTGCTCTGTACGGTGGTCTGCCCGTCCGATCCTTATCTAACACTATCTGTACTTGTATATAGATCTATATCCATACTTCTCGGCCGAGCCCTCCCCTCTTCCCCTCTCCTCTCCTCCCTAACGAAATACTGCAGAATACTCCAAGATGACTTCCTGGGAGCAGCTCGCCGCTGACAAGCGCGCCCGTCTCGACAAGACCATCCCGCCCGAATGGAGGATCCAAACCCTGCCGTCCGGGGACTCTGTCCTCGACTATCCTGCGCAGAGTGGGATCCTGTCGCCCAAGGAGCTGGAGATCACCGGCACGGCAGCCACTGAGTTAGTCGCGAAGCTGACCACGGGAGAGCTGAAGTCGGTCGAGGTGACGCTGGCCTTTTGCAAGAGGGCTGCGCTAGCGCATCAGTTGGTTTGTTTATCCCCCTCGAGTTGTGAAGATTACTTCCATTGCTGATATACTGACGGATATGATGTAACAGCTGAATACCAACCTGGAATTCTTCCCCGAGGCAGCTCTGGCGCAGGCCAAGCAGCTGGATGAGTACTTTGAGAAGCACAAGAAGCCCGTCGGGCCGCTACACGGGCTGCCCATTTCCCTGAAGGACCAGTTTCGGATCAAGGTGTGTCCACCATATACACCTCCTAGATACCTAGCATACTGATGGTGATAGGGCTACGAAACCTCCATGGGCTACATCTCCTGGCTGGGCAAGTATGACACCGAGGAGTCCGTCATGGTGACTCTCCTGCGCAAGGCGGGCGCCGTGTTCTACGTCAAGACCAGCGTGCCGCAGACGCTGATGGTCTGCGAGACGGTCAACAACATCATCGGGCGCACCGTCAACCCGCGCAATAAGAACTGGTCGTGCGGTGGCAGCTCTGGCGGCGAGGGCGCCATGGTCGGCTTCCGAGGAGGCATCATCGGTGTGGGGACCGATATCGGTATGTGGAACCTGATTCTTATCAGTGATAAGCATTCTATTACAATCAGGTCTTTATACAAGTGTATTGAAAAGTATTGACAGGCTGACACAATGATGCCGAGTCTGCAGGCGGCTCCATCCGCGTTCCCTCGGCGTTCAACTTCCTGTACGGCATCCGGCCCAGCCATGGCCGCCTGCCCTACGCCAAGATGGCCAACAGTATGGAGGGCCAGGAGACCGTCCACAGCGTCTGCGGGCCCATCGCACACTCCGTTGCTGGTATGCATTCTTGGAGACTCCGCGCCTGGCATGGATCACGGCTGACCGTGGGAGCAGACCTGAGGCTCTTCATCACGTCCGTCCTGGGCCAAGAGCCCTGGAAGTACGACTCCAAGGTCGTCCCCCTCCCGTGGCGGCAGAGCGAGGAGGACGCCATCAAAGCGAAGCTCAGCGCCGGTGGTCTCACCCTGGGCTTCTACAACTGTGATGGAAACGTAAGGAATCACCAAACTCTAGCAGTGGTCATTACTGACCGATGGATGATGACCAGGTCCTCCCGCACCCACCCATCCTCCGCGGCATCGAGACCGTCGTCTCGACGCTGAAGAAGAACGGACACACAGTCGTTCCATGGACGCCATATAAGCATGATTTTGCCGTCGACCTGATCAACGGCATCTACGCCGCCGACGGCTGCACCGTACGCATCACCCTCCTGGAGTGGACAAGAAAACCATGCTGACGAAAACCAGGACGTCCTCCGCGACATCAACGCCTCCGGCGAACCCGTCATCCCCAACATCAAAGACCTCTTGAACCCTAATATCAAGAAGATCGACATGAACACACTCTGGGACGTCCAGCTCAAGAAGTGGCGCTACCAGTGCGAGTACCTCGACAAGTGGCGTGAGCTCGAGGACCAGCTGGGCAAGGAGCTCGACGCCATCATCGCGCCCGTCACCCCCACGGCGGCCATCCGCCACAACCAGTTCCGGTACTACGGGTACGCGAGCGCGATTAACCTGCTGGACTTCACGAGCGTGGTCGTCCCGGTCACGTTTGCGGATAAGGCGGTGGACAAGAAGAAGGAGGGGTACCAGCCGCTGAACGAGTTGGACAAGGCCGTGCAGGATGAGTGTATGTTCTTGCCCTTCCTTTCCTTTCCTATCCACAGTCCTGTTTCTATCGTGTTTCGGGAGATGCTGACGTCTTCCAGACGACCCCGAAGCGTATCACGGTGCCCCCGTAGCGGTCCAGATCATCGGACGGAGACTGAGCGAGGAGCGGACCCTTGCTATTGCAGAGGAGGTTGGACGGTTGCTGGGCAACTCGATCACGCCCTGAGCTGCATCTGAAGTGTTATTAATAAATTAACTGATATATTTAAATCCTGCAAGCATGGACTCGGATGAAAATAATAAATTTTTTTATTGATGTCTGATATCAGGATCACTGAGATACCTACCAAGTTGTACCGTGTGTACCATGCATCAGCGTAGTACCAGGACGTCCAAACCCAACTGGAAGGAGGAGTGCAGAAGAAAAGAGGCCCAAAAGACCGATCTATTTAGACCTCGCTATTCCTGTTAGAGACGCAATGCGGGTACAAATTAAGGTACAGGGTTTATGAGCCGATCTCTTGAAGACTCTATTCCCGAGGCACCCCGAGAATCCACATGCAATGTAATGAAAGATATATAGTACGGAGTATGCCATCCATGCAAAACCAAGGTGGACAGGAAAGCGATTCAAGATCCAGATCCCGAACGCCAGCTGTAGAAGAAAAGAAAAGAAAAGAAACAGAGAGACAAGACAGACATAATGGGGTATATACAAAAAGAAAAAGAATAATAAAGAAAAAGCAACACCCCTTTCACAAGAAATGAAACCACGCATCTGGGTTCACCGTAACAAAGGAAAATTATAAGGGATAGCAGGATAACAATGAAGACGATGATGACAATGAAAAAAAATCATACACTCTCATCCCCCTCCTTCATCTGAACCATCTCATACTCTCCCCCACCGCTATCTCCGCGCAGATTCCGAGTCCGTCCCCGCCCGCGCGACGGGAACCCAACGAGCCCGTCCTCTGTTCCTCCATCTTCTTGGGCCTGCTGCTGCTGATGATGTTGGTTCTCCTGCTGCGAGGACTGACCGGCACCATCACCGCCGGCGGCGGTAGTAGTGGTGGTAGTACCGCTGCTGCTACTGCTACCACCACCGCCCAGACCAAAACTGATCGGCTGCAGCTCGCGCCGCTGGCAGGCCCAGATGCCCAGGAAGGTCATGAGCGCGGCGCTGGCGGCCTGCAGCCCCCACCAGAGCCAGTTGGCGGGTATGGAGTGCGAGTAGAGCGAGGTGACGACGAGGTGGATGAAGTGCAGCGTGCAGGCGAAGTCGGGGATGAGCTTGGAGCGGGAGACGAGGAGGAGGAGGAAGAGGACCCTGCCAATCACCCATCACCCATCAACATCAACATCCTGATATCCGGATAATAAAAGACAAAAAAGGTGTGCAAGGGAAAGGTGAAAAAGACGTACGTGATAAACCCATTCAGCAACCACACCAGCCCCAGGATCCACCCGAACGTCGTGTCCCCCCGGATGCTGTCCCAGCTGAGGATCAGAGCCATGTTGAAGGGCGCGCCGTACACCTGCGTCGTGAACAGGACGAGCACCGTCGCGCTTGCGTAGTACGCGAGCTGCAGCAGCACGATCTTCTTGACGATCTTGAGCGGGGGCAGGTCCGTCAGGGCCCCCGAGCGGCGCGGAGGGGCGCGCCGGCGTGGTGGGGGCATGGACTTTGTTTTTTTCTTCTTCTTAGATCTTGCAGGTGTCTGTGGTCTCTGGTTTTGAGATTCTGGCCTTTGGAGCGTTCAGGAACGGGGACGAGTATGGTAGCTGAGGGCCAAGGCGGGGGTAAGGTCGGTGGATTATATACGGTATCGCGCAAGTGTATGTATGGGGAGGGGGGAGGCTATGGAGTGCCGGACGGGGAATTGATTTGATCTCGTTCAGGAGTTTTGCAACTAGGTTGTAGAACTAAATTTGCCTAGTTGGAGGCAGAGTATCTAGGTGGGAGATATCTAGGCAGGAGAGGCGCATTTGCTGCTGCGTTTGAAACGTTGCTGACTGTTCAAGTCCCGAAAGAAGACACACACCGTCCGGTCAACGGGCCCGTGTTTCGTCGTCGTTGTTGTTGTTCGATTCGAGGGAGCGTTCTGGAAGATTAAAAAAAAACAGGAGAAGGAAAATTTCAAACGATCGTGGGAAACACGGCTCCGTTGTCCGTGTCATTCATGTCTTGCTGCGATGTTGTTTGAACTGTCCAGGGTCCAGATCCAGAAGCGGACGATCCTCCTCGTCGATCACCTGCACAGCCCGCGCGGCATGGACCCGTGATCCCATGTCACGGCCCGCTCGCTTACCGCCTTCTAGACACGCTTAGCGCCGTAGCCGCAGCCGCGCCGGTAGATCGCGAAAGCGCCGGAGTAACTAATCTCCTGCCCGCCCGCCTGCCCGCCCGCAGGGCCCTACTGCATATTGTACGCCGAGCGGACTGCGGAGGAAGACGACAAGCTCAATCGATCATCACCGAATAAAAACCAAAAAACCACCAACTCCTCCACCGTTCTCAGAAGAAAAAAAAGAAAACTTATCCCTTCCTCCCTCCCTCAATCTAATACCCAACCAACCCACCCGAAGAACAAAACCGAAGAAAAACAGCAGCGACGAACAATGGGCTGGTGGCCCTTCTCCTCTTCACCGTCAGGCCCCAACAACCTCCCCAGATCCTCCGATGGCGGCCGCATCGCGCCCGACCGATCCTCGCGCGAGCAGTGCTACGAGGCGCGCGACGTCTTCTTCGCCTGCCTCGACCGGCACGATATCCTGGACGCGACCAAGCACGACAGGGAGGCGCGCCGCAACTGCGCCAAGGAGATTGCCGAGTTCGAGGCGGCGTGTTCGCGGACGTGGGTGAGTATCTAGCCTTCCCTTCTTTTCCCTTGGGTTTTTTTTGTCGGCTGGGCCGAGATTTGTATGCTGACGGTTGCTGGCTACAGGTGAAATACTTCAAGGAGAAGCGCGTGATGGAGTACAACCGCGACAAGACGATCGAGCGCATCAAGAGGGAGGATGAGGCCCGGGCCGCGGAGCAGAAGGCGCAGAGGGCTCTGCGGTAGATTCGCGGTCAATGAACGGGATAGGATAGGAAAACGACTAGACGCGATAGAGGGAATGGAGGACTACGACAGGGAGAGATGGGCTGGAGCAGACGCTGTACAATATCCATGTTTTACGAACATCATGTCAGATCAGACCCGTCGGCCTAATGCCGACTTTCTCATGCGGACATGTTCCTTTACGAAAATAGAGAAGGGAGGAACTATGAGTGAGAACTGTCCGGCTTGCGCCAGAATGCAATTATCCATGTATTCCTAGTGTATCTCTCAGCTCTCCGGTCAGGAATATTACCTGCTATGTCCCAATGCTCAAACTTGCGCAAAGAAACCTCGAAGAGAAACACGCAGCTCGAATACAAATAAGCAGGCCAGACATGTTTATGTCTCCGTGTCGCTCAGAAGAATCCATTTCGCCGTCACCCGAACGTGCTGATCTGTCCAGTACAGTTCCATTATCGTCTCTGGATTGTGGCATTACAATGGAAAAGAAAAGAAACATGGAATATAAAGACCATCACACAAAACGAACAGGCAAACCGGATCTCACATATCCGGAATCTCAACGACGAAACACCCAAGACACGCAAAAGGGGAATCATCGTTCACTGCTTCCATTTCGCCAACTGGTTCACAATATTCTGAACCTGCGGAACAACGGACGCCTGACCCTGCGGCGGCTGCCCTCCTAACCCTTTCGCCAGAAGCGACATCAAGTTTGGATCGGGAACCATAGGGGCGCCTTGCATTGGCACATTGAACTGCTGTCCAGGGAGCGGTTGCTGCGGGTTCGTCTGGACCGGCTGCACGGGATTCTGCTGGCGGGTTGCGTTGCTCAAGAGAGTTGCGAGGTCCGTAGCGTTACCGGTTCCAGCCGCAGGGAATTGCTGCTGGGGAGCCTGGACAGCGGGTGGTTGTTGCTGCTGTTGCCGTTGCTGGAGAGCTGCCAACAGCGACTGGAGAGTAGGTCCATCCAATGACGAGATCAGACTGGCAAGGCTGTTGGGGTTTGCAAGTTGGGGCACTGCAGGCTGTTGAGGCTGTCCCTGCGGGAACTGCGGAGCAGTGAAGGGTGGGTTTGGCGGAAAAGCGCTGGTCGAGCCGCTGCGCTGCACATTTTGGGTATGAAGAACGATTTCGGCGGCAACGTTCAAGTCAAGCTCGGAATATTCTGAACCCACTGTCAGTTTGGGCCTGTAGAGAAAGCTAGGATGGACACGGGATCTGCCACTCACCGTTGAAACGAACGTTGTCCACCCCGCCGCTCCGGTCGAACACCTGCAACGGGATCTTCCCCGAATATTGATGACTACGAGAGAGTTTGACCACAGCAAGGACACCCTCAATGATCTGGCGTCGAACAACGGCGGAAAGGGAGATCCGAGGGCTCAGCATCAGCACATCAACCCGTAGGCCGCGACTCTGGAAGGAGTTCTCAATGTGGTAGATGAAGTTTCTGGACAATGTCAGTAAACAGCAACGATCAGGAATACGTCCATCTTGTCCTTACCTATCCACGTCATCAAGGACAATGACCTGCACGTCCGGGACATCTCGGGGGACACGCCTGGGAATTGGCAAGTCCGAATCACTGTCATATCCGCTGCGCCCTCTCGGGCTCGGGCTTCTATATCGCCGATCCCTCCCATACGGCGACCTGGACCGTCGTCTCTCACGATCGCGCCGGTCGTACCTCTCAGGCGTCCGATCGCGAGACCGATACTCATCTCTTCCACGGAAACCACGTGGGGAGGGGGATCGGGGCGGTCGATAATCATCGCGCCGTCGAGGGGGCTCGTCCCTAAAATCGCTGAATGGCGGCCTTCCTGAGTCATAAGCTCTGTCATAACGGTCTCCCTGAGGCCGCGAGTTACGGCCGCCTGATCCTCCCCTGTATTCGGGTGACCTTGAGCGCCTGGAAGGAGGTGGTCGGGGAGGCTCCGGAGGAGGTTGAGCCTGTCTACTGTTTCTTTGCGGCTTGGATATTTCAAGGTCTGCAGAGAATTAGTACATACGGCCGTCTAATAAAAACAGCGAGCAACGTAAAACTTACGGATCTTCCTGCCTCTCACGACACCGCCTTGTTCCCCTTGCAGCGCTTGATAGCAAGCGTTCGCGTCGAGAAACTGGACGAAGCCATACGCCTGTTTTATGGAAATCTGAGCTAATTTACCGTACTTGTGGAAGACATGAAATAGATCCCTCTTGGTTACTCTTTCCGTCGGAAGGTTGCCTAGATGAACGTTAGAGAGAAAAAAGCTGAGCGGAGACAAGGGGGGAAAAAGAAGAAGAAGAAAGGAAGAGAAAAGAAAAGGAAACGAGGTGTATACTGACCAACAAACAACCTGGAACCAGGAGGGAAGCGGTCCCAGTTGCCTTCTGTAACATAGACGCGTTCGTCTTGAAGAAACTCGTCATACTTCTTCTGTACGTCGGGTCCCCAGGGAGTGTCCTCATCTGGTCTCCCCGAATGTCTATCGGACTTATTATTCTTCTGAGATGGCTGGGTTGAGGCCTCCTGCGGCTTGCCAGCAGACGGTTGGGGTTGCTGGAAGGAGGCCACTGGAGGCGGCGGGAGACCATTTGCACCGGACGCCGTGCCAGGTGCGCCGGGCGCAGAGACTAGAGGTGGCAGTCCAGAACTTGGGGGGTAATTACTTTGCTGAGAGGCGTAGGAGGGATTTGACTGCTGAGGGAACTGGTGATAGGAGCGAATGTCATCGCTGGGCGTGTAGTTGGGGTGTATGGCGGGCTTTTCCTGGGGTGGGGGGCGCGGGGGAAGGCCCGTATGGGTAGGGAGAGACCTATCGGTCGTTGCTGGAGGGGGGGCGGACTCATCCGCTGGAGAGGTAGTGGTGGTGGTGGTGGTGGTGGTGGTGGTGGTGACAGCTGGGCCAGAGGGAGCGGTCGAGGCAGACGGGGAAAGGTGATCGAGGAGGTTCTGGAAGTCAACACCGTCCTCGCCCCCGCTGGATGCCGCGTCACCGCGTCTCTCAGTGTCTAGTCCATCATTATCATCATCATGAGCATCATGAGAGGCAGGTTGCTCCTTCGAGCTGGGTGGTGCGGCTGGGTCTACCTCGCTCGCGGTGGGGGCGTTCAGAGGCAGCGCGGTAGTCGCAGCGTCGAGGGCCACCGGAGGAGCTTGCTGTGGTTGCTGTTGGGAAGGGTTCTCGGACAAGGCTTTGTCTAGAAGGGCAGCAGGATCTGACGCAAGAGCAGTTAGACTTGGAGCTGCTGCATCCCGAGCAACAGAGGACTCAGTCACAGCAGGTGAGGAGAGGTCCGATGGAAATGCATTCTTAGCAGATGAAAGAAGAGTCTCATTCCTGATCATCGACCCGTCCACCTGTTGCGACCCAGAGTGGAAGCTACCTGGTTCCTGGCCCGATCCCCCCGCAGCATCTCTCCCATTCACCAGCCCCGGGAACGACCCATACGCAGGAATACTGTCGTCAGACTGCGCGTTGTCCTCGCCCGACTGGGGGTTCTCGTACGCGGTCGTGTCGTCGAAGGCGGGATCCATCTGGTTCTGGAGCAGCGGGATGTTGGCCGGCTCCGGCGGGTGCAGCGGACGCGGACTCTCGGGGGTCAGGGTCTTGCCGCGGAAATGGATAACCTCATCTGGGGGGCTGGGCGTCATGGAGGCGACCGGATGGCAATGCGATTCTCATCTACAACGCACGGGGAACGACGAGCAGGCAGATAAGGGATTTTCGCATGCGAAGAGCTTAGGGTGGGGCTAAGTTTGGAAGAAGCAGGTCGGACGAGAAAGGCGGGAGCTGGCCCAGCAACGAGGGCGAGGCTGGGGAGCAGGATACGGAGATCAGAGAGAGAGAGAAGAGAGGCAGGGAGGGGGAGACGCGGCAGCAGCCGGAGAGGAGGAAGAGGAGAGAAACGGCCAAGCGATGGAGATGGCCTGGGAGAGGGAAGATGGAGAGAAGAGAGAGCGCGAGCGAGCGAGAGGGCAGGTCAGGCGATGGAGCGAGGCCGGTCTAGGCGCTTCTTGGGGGACGGGGAGGAAAAAGGCCGGAGGGGAAAGCAGAGGTTGCGCAACGGGCACGACAGTGGCGGGCGCGTTGCCAGGCACAGCAAGCAGCGCTGGAGCTAAAGGGGTTTTTTTGCTCTGCTGGCGGCCAGACCGCCTTGGCCTCGAAGCCTCCGGCTGCGCTTCACCACCTCGGGCAGCTTTCCCACCAGCGTAACCGCCACTTACGACCATCACTCCGCAGTGCTAACTGCTACAACCATTGCTCCCCCATCGCGGGTATGATCTCGTCCGTAGCACTACGCGCTCCCTCTCCATGCCTCTTCTCTCTCGCCGTGTTCCGTGTGGGCCAATTGCCCGTCAGGCGGTTCGCCTCGAGGCGGGCCGCTGCCCTCAGAGCTGAAGAGCCGGACGAAGAGGAATTAAGGGCCGCCAGGGACTGGCTCTCCAAGCTCAACTCCCAGACCATCCCGCGGCACATCTGCGACGTCTCCTTTAGCAGGTCCAGCGGCCCGGGAGGTCAGAATGTCAACAAGTTCGTATCAATGCCTACGCACTTTCCCCAGCCACGCACTGACGGCTCCCGCACAGAGTCAACACCAAGGCCACCCTCCGCGTCCCCTTCAGCTCCCTCCTCCCCCTCGTCCCGAGCCTTCTCCACGCAGAGCTGCGGGCGTCGCGCTATGCCGCACAGAGGAGCGACAGTCTGGTCATACAGTCGGACGAGTCGCGCAAGCAGTCCGCCAATGTGGAAGCCTGCTTCGAGAAGCTTCGCCAGCTCCTCGAGGAGGCTGGGAGGGCCGTCGTCCGCGGAGAAACATCCGAGGAGCAGAAGGAACGCGTTAGGAAGCTGTATGCCAATCTATCTCCTCTCCCCTGGCCTCCTCGGGATCGGACCGTCGTCGACTACTGACACTACGTAGGAAAAAGGCGGAGAACGAAGCGAGGCTCAAGATGAAGAAGTTGCACAGCAGCAAGAAGAGCAGCCGGCGTGGTGGCAGCTATGACGAGTAATCTTAATCTACCTAGGTATGCTGGACTATGTACATGTACACAATTACCCATGAACGCCCTGGAACATGACATTCCCAACCCTCGTGTTCGAACCAAAGTATTCAACTGGATTGCGGCTGAAGAATCCGTTCGGAGCTTCGCATCGTCGCGGTCATGACCTTGCGCAGAGCAGGGTCGAGCTCCTCCATCTCTGCCAACGGTTGCAGCCATTTGATGATCTCCTGGGCAAGGTCGCGGTCTTGCCCGTACTCCTTCAAACGGCTGAGGGACGTGCCAAGAGCCCGCGGATACTCTGGGGACGTTATCTTGATCCCAGCGGTAGGGACCTTGATGTGGCAGATTCGTGTTCGGTAGCTGTTCGGTGAAGTTGCGAGCAGCTTCTCGACAATGTGGTCAAGGACCTTGCGCAGACATGGCGTGTCCTCAAACTGGGCAACCATGTCGTAGAACTCATAACCAAGAGCGTCGTCGTTGTTGAACTGCTTCATGGCGGAATCGAAGATAGCGATAGGAATGGCCCCGCTCAACGCGGGGGTGGCATTGAGATTCTGCAGTGCGACCTGGTCGACTTCGTCGTCCTTGCCGACACTCGGGTTGATATCTTCGCCCGTGATCTGCGGCAGCGCGATCATGTCGGCATTGGGGTCATCGATCGAGGCTCCCGGCTCGGAAACCTCTTCTTGACTTCGATCGAGACCCAAGATCCGTCGTCGAGCAGCCAGCTTAGCGATATAGATCATCTCCAACTTAGCGTACTGAATCCAAAGTGTCTTCGAACTCTTGCAAAATCGCAGTCCCCGCTGCATGTAGCTCCTGGCCAGCGTCATGTCTGCATGGTCATCCAGGGCGTACTTGGCGGCATATATCCACAGGTCAGTGTTGGTAGGATGTAGCCGGAGAACATCGGTAAGAATCTTCGACAGCTTCTTATATGCCTTCTGCTGCCTGGCATATTCGATGTATTGGATCCATAGTCCCAGATCACCATGGAACTTCCTGGTCGCCCGCTCCAGGATGAAGAAAATGCGCCGCTGGCCCGTGTATGCAGTCGCTTTGATTCCTAGCCGCTTCACTCTTTTGCGCCGCAAAAGATCCAGGTTCATCTCGTACTCTGCGTATCGCGCAAAGTCGCTCGGCTGAGCACCGCGAGCATTGAGCTTGTGCTCAAAGTCAGACCGTTTCCTCGCAATCGCCGCGATCTCATCCTGGAAAGAAGTCCGTTAGCTGCTGCCCCGCTGGAGACACGGGACGGCTGCTGCTCACCTTGCTGAAAATCTTCTTCCTCTCGTACTCCCTCAGCTCGGGCACTGACTGCTCGAGGTAGAAGCGCGCCTTGTCGCTGGCGGCCGACATGGCTGCTGTCCTAGAGAGAGCGCTGCTGCTGTGCTGATCTGAGCTTTTGACATACAAAAAAGTTGTCGGCGTCCCGCGCAGGATCCCCGGGTGCCGAGGCCGCTTGCCCGAGTTGGGCTTAGGCGCACCGCAGCAGCGCAACCTGCGGTGTTGCGCGTGTGTCGAGCCTCGTCCGCCGTCTCCGGCTGGGAGAGTGTCAAAAAGGCCCTTGAGAGTCTCAGGGGCGGCTGTTGGTCTCCTTCTGCCCTTGCCTATCCGTTTTTTCTTTTTCTATTCTTGACGTTCTTTTTCCCGTATATCTCTGGTTGGTTCTGAGCCGCTCGTTCTCTCCCCGCCGCAATGGCCCCCAAGCTCAAGGACGGGGATGCCGTCGTGGCCGTAAGTGCACCGCAACCAGAAGCCACGCTGACAACCGCTTTCTAACCGTCGCTCAGTTCAACGGGAAATGGGTGTCCTGGGCCCATACGGTCTTTGCGTTTACTGCTTTTCTCGGCGCGTTGATTGTGGGCACACATCTTCATTTTCACAAAATCGTCCAAAACGAATACTATGGCTATCCGGATGAGTGGTTTCCCTCGGTCTCTGCGACAATCGGGGACCGGTATCCCGAACGTTCTGTCTTCCAAATCTTCATCGCTATCACGTCCGGTCCTCGGTTTGCCCTCGTCTTCCTGTGGTATGTCCTTACGGCGCGACCAAATGCCACCCTCCCGAAGGTGGTTCTTGGAACGGGGCTCTTCAGGACATTGATGTGCGGTGGTTGGACCTACGTTACATCCACCGATGACCATGGCTGGCATGATATTTTTATGATCTCGTACCTTGTTGCAACGCTGCCCTGGACGCTTGGATGTCTTGCCCTCAGCCCCAACAACCACCGCGCCGTGAAGTACCGGAAGATCCTGGCAAGCCTCTTTTTCGGCACCTTGGTGCCCTTGATCTATTATTTCATCCAACACAAGGTGCACAGGGTACCCGGCGGTGAGTAGACCACTATCACAACCCTTCAGCTGTACGGGTTGCTGATCCTCTCCTTAGCCTACACTAAATACGCCTTCTTTGAATGGTCCCTGATCCTGTTCGACGTCGGGTTTGATGCGGTCACGGCGCTCGACTTTGAAGGATTTGAGCTCGTCGTGAGGGATGTGAAAGGGATCAGCAGAGGGTACGTGCAGTGGCTTCCGAAGTAGACAAATGTACAGTCGTCAGAATTCGGTTGCTGCAATTTGAAGGACATCGTTCTAAGTTTGAATCAACAGGCAATTGAAGACGACCGCGGATGCCGTTCTTGAGAAAGAGTACGTCTAGTTTTGATATAAAAGAAACTTGGCTTGGGAAGTTGACCGTGCAGTAGGAAGGGCAAAGCCGTTGGCCACACGTTTGGCGAGGGTTTCCTCTGGTCGGAGGCCATCGATGCTGCCGCTGATGTCTATAATGGGGTATTACCAACTGCGATATCCAAAGAAGGTCGTTGCTGACAAAGTGTAGTTTGTCTTTTGGACGTTTTTAACTTCCCTCGGTCTTTTAATATGGTGTAAGTATGCCCCTGCTTTCGGGGGGTATGGCATTACCTAACATTGCCAGATTTCCCTCTTTGGCATATGGGCATCTCCGGCTACGAAGTGTTCGTGATGGCTTCTATTTCGCCTTTCCTGCTTGCGATCCCATCTTTGCGTTCTCTCGCGGTGCAGAACACTCGTGCTCTTCATTTCCTGTCGTTGGTGGGCCTCCTGGCATATCTCGTGCGGGATCCAGCCTATCGCCTCTTCACTCTTGGTTTCGCTGTATCTATCAGCTGTCTCGCATGGGCAGCAACTTGGTATGGCGAACGTTCCCAGCCGACACGGCTCGAGTCTCGAATCACTGCCTGGGCCATCGGCCTGATTTTGTCGAGCGTTGCCAAGTTTGCTTGCCGGTCTAACAACCCGCTCTGGCCAATTATGCACGCGGAAAACGGAGGGTGGAATAAACTGGGCTTTGTCCTTGCTGTTCTGGCCGTCCTACGTTCCACGAGACGATCTACCACGAGTGGAGGAGATTACTTCCCATCCAGCGGTAAGAAAGGCTCTTCAGTCCTGGCCGCTCTGGGTCTTGGTGCTCTGTTTTTCGGACTGCACTCGCTCCTCTCTGATTCGAGCACCATGATCAGCTGGGTGTGGGATGGATACCCGGTCAGAGGTCCGATTGCGGCACCCCACGGTGCCTGGACGATCTTTGCCATGGGGGCCGGTCTTGTTTTTGGCTTGTTCCATCCAAATCTGGCTGGGAGCTGGACCGCCTTCGGTATCGGATCTCTCGGCGCTGCAGTGCTCACTTGCTACAGCCACTGGACCGGTTTCTACGGTGGCCTTACACTCGCAGTCTACTTGATGGCCGTTACGCCGGTGTTGTTTACCTCCGCTGTTCGCCATTCGCCGGCGATCACATTCGGCCTCGGTTTCCTCGTGTACAACTTTCTGGTGCTATTCCACGTGTGGGTTGTGGCATATGCCTTCGTCCCCGGCGGCGCCCTCGTCAGAGAACACACCGATTGGATTATGATAACTACCATGTTAATGATTGGGGCTGGTGTTTTCTCTGCCTCGGTGTCCAACTCCCCTTACAGCACGAAGAGTAAACCAATCAACCCAAAGGGCAGGAAACAGCGCTCATATTATATCTATGTTCTTGCGCTTCTGCAGCTTCTCTCCGTTTCAGTGGCTTACCTCCGTTTTCCTTCGAACGACTACACCCCATATCACAAGGAACATAAGCTTGTCACTGCTGGTATCTGGACCATCCACTTCGCTCTCGACAACGACATGTGGTCGTCCGAACGACGGATGCGAGATCTGATCAAGGATCTGGAGCTGGACGTTGTCGGTCTTCTCGAGTCCGATCTGCAGCGCATCATCATGGGCAACCGCGACGCTACTCAATTCCTGGCCGAGGATCTGGGCATGTATGTTGACTACGGTCCTGGTCCAAACAAGCACACCTGGGGAGCTGCTCTTCTTTCTAAATTCCCCATCCTCAACTCCACTCACCACCTCCTCCCCTCCCCTGTCGGCGAACTTGCACCAGCCATCCACGCAACCCTCGACATGTACGGCGAGATGGTGGATGTCGTGGTCTTCCACTCAGGCCAGGAGGAAGACCCAGAAGACCGCCGTCTGCAAACCGAGTATCTGTCCAAGTTGATGGGCGAGTCGCCACGTCCACTGATCCTGCTGAGTTATCTAGTCACGAAGCCGCTCGAGGGTAACTACAACACTTACGTCAGCGAGCTGAGCGGCATGAAGGATATCGATCCTACAGACTGGGACAGGTGGTGCGAGTACATCCTCTACAAGAAGTTGAAGCGAGTGGGCTACGCGAGAGTCAGCCGGCACACAATCACGGATACAGAGCTTCAGGTATGATCTTAAATCCATCCTATCAAACCCGCTTTTCCTCCGTCATCCCGTCTTGTTAGTATAGCCACTAACTCTCCAAACAGGTTGGAAAATTCGTCGTCGAACCAGAGCCAGAGAACGAAATGCGGGTCCCTGAGGAGATGGTCCCAGAAGGCATGCGGTTCCCGGCCATGTTTCGTGGTCAGGGCGTGCGGGGACACCACTATCAGGTCTTCGACGAGCCGAGATACTGGCTGTAAACAGGCCTGTTATCAGACCATGTGATGTACGACCGTCTTTCCGCAAGTTTTTTTTTTTTTTTTTTTTTTTTTTTTTTTGATGAGCTCTAGATGAGATAGGGAATGATGGAGTTGACTACTCGACTATATATGGCTGTCAGGAAGGGATCAGCTTCCATTTCGTCATATGTGTATTTGTGGTCGGCGACATTTTGGAAGTGATTGGTACTGTACATGTACAGGTGTTCAGACAAAAGAGAACTCGATGTGGAAACGAGATGGGCAGGCTCACAAAAACGTTTTAATTAGCCAGATTACGGTCGATATGTTAGACGGATCGACCATATTAATATTTGAATGATGGCATTTCCCCTATGAAGACGTAAGCATTTGCATCCAGTATCCCGCGAACAGAAGCTACGAGTCCTCTTTCCAACTTTGTGCTGTAGTACTCTATCTCATCCATCTTCCGGAGGTGCGCGTGCTAATAATCGCTTCTGTTGCTGATATAAGGAGCATAACTTGGCTACTTCCGGGCTTAGCTGCCCAGACTGTAGTACCTTGTGTACCTTAGGTATCTAGGGTACTTACTGCGTATTCAGCCAGCCAAGTACGGTAGGTTTCTTTGACCTCATTTTACATGAACCATAATCTCAGAAGAAGAGAAGGTCCATGGAATGCAACATAGATATGCATGTGACGGCCCGCAAAAAGAAAGAAGAGGGGCTTTAGAATGTATGTACAAAAGTGTATACAAAGTTTGCTTTGTTTCATTTTTTTTCTTCTATTTGTCTGACAAACAAGGGATGACTTTCTGGGCAAGCAAGAAATCTTTGTGAAATCTTTGTTTTGTCTTGATTTTTTTTGTAATGTATGTATGTATGTATGTGTTACGGTTTGGTTGGTTGTTCGGAACGGAAACTTGTCCAGCCCAGCGCACTCAGCGCAGCACAGCCTGAATTGATGGGTGGATTGATGGATGTTGCTATATTCGAAGGGCCAAGGGCCCATCTGTATATGTATATACTGTTACAGTGCACAGTACAATGGGAATGTTTCTTTTGTCTCTGCTGTTTTCTTTGAACTTTCTGTTTCTGTCTTCTTCTTCTTCTTCTACTACTACTACTACTACTACTGCCTTCCTGGATGGAAGGAAGGAAGGAAGGATGAATGAATGAAATTTTTGCTGTGTCTGTTCAGTTCAGGTAATGTCCTCCACCTCCGCTTGGGTCCACTCATGTAGGTATGTAAGCACCTAGTAGGTAACCTGATAACAGGATTGGTAGAATAGAATCTCAGTTGTACTGTAGGGTTGAAGTAGATCAAGCTTTGATGTATCGTATGTAATTAATTAAAGGCACATGACTTGCTTGGTGTTTTATTTTTATGTCTCCACATCCTCCTATGCTTCAGACTTCTGAGACTTTCAGCGCGACGTGTGTAGTATATGTCTGATTCTTCGCGTATGTGTAGTAGAAGATTCTTTTTGTCCAGTCCCACACTAACTACATCGCAGGAGGGAGAGTGTTGCTATCTACTGAGCACCACCACCTGCCAAGCTCTCGGCAAAGCGATTCTGGTGGTATCTGAATACCTAATCTATCTACTCCAAACCTCTGGCTGTCTGCTTGTCTGGCCCTATCCCCAGTTTGTGTTGACTACATATAGTTTAAAGTATACATTTTAAATTCGCTCACCGTATTAGTTCCGTCCCTGAAGGATGGAATCCATTAACTGTCTGTCTGCATGTGCGTGTTACCTACCACAATCAATCGTCAGACTATTCATTTATTGAGGATAATGCGAACAAAACAAATAATCCACAGTGAATATCTGCACACCATAGGTCTCCTTTTGTACAATACATTTAATTGTGATCTGTTAAATGTTTCCTATTGTCAGTGCTCTGTATAATACATTACCCTTGGTTCTCAGCCAATAGAAGAATCTGGGCGCATTGCTGTCCGCTATTCAGCGTTATTGTCCGGTCCTTCATTGTGCTGAAGAAAGCCCAAGCTTTGGATGCCTACTAACACAAAGGTGGGCCCGGATGGACAATGGATGGGAAGAAAGAACGGGAGAAGAAAATTGTCAATGTCTTCTATATGTGAATGCTCTCTATACATACAAAGGACAAAGGCGATTATTTGAGCCGCATTGATGAAAGAGCTGAGCTGATGAATGGGAGACAATTAGCAATCAGGGAATAAAGGAAGCTTCTACTACCGTCCTTTTCAGGCCTGTAGGGCTCATAATAAGAGCGGGAAGACACCTTGTCTTGTCTTATCATTTCTTTTCTTTTCTGACTTGTTTGAGAGAGAGGTCGAGTAGTGTCTCAATATTTCTGAACTAGAGAGTTAGCTACCTACCTATCTACCTACCATAACACGCAGTTTCGTATAACGATTTCAGCGGTCAACCTGTCTATTGGTTGGCGAGTGAAAGGAAGGGATTGTTAGTAAGTGGGCTGTAGACCATTTGATCAAGACAGTTGCTAATTTGAGTTGACAGGAAGCATAAACGCCATAAATCCGAAGAACTCAGGGAGTGAAGATGTCCTCTGAACGACCTCTGAAACAGCAGAGGTCCTCCAGCCCAGAGCAAGAGGAGGAGAACGAGGAGCATGGCACCGGGCCCTTCACTCCCGCTCTCAGGCGTACGGCATTCGACTCTGACGACGCATCGCCCAGCGAGAGACGACAAGCACGCAGTCGGTCCAAGTTGCCTTCAGGCCTCACAACTGAGCGGCCGCTACGTCTCCGGTGGGAGTCTGGTCTACTGGACGACTCGAATGCATCCGGCTCGCGCCCTGCTGGAGCCGACGGAGGTCCTGCTCCAAATACTAACCTCCAAGGCGCCCCTGCATGGCAGCCTTCGTGCCATACGGTGGGACAGCAGGGTCTTCATAATCTGGAAGATCCGTTTACTGAGGACAATGATACGCAAGATGACGATGACGAAGAAGATGATGAAGCTGAAGATATTCCGACAATATCGATCGGGAACGGGACTCTGCCGCCTCGCTGGATCGTCGAGGAGGATGCTCCGCTGGGAGAACTGCCAATGCCCCAGGATGACAGAACGCAGATGGAGATGCTTCTCCGGACCGGTCATGATGCGTGGATCCATGTCGACCTTCCACGCCGCGTGTATGAACCCTACGGTCAGGGATCGCCCCTCCCCCGGGCCAACGTTCGCCCAACGCTGCGGTGGAGGTTTGATCCCGGAAACTCCCCTGCCGCGCATGAGAGGTGGTACGATCCAGCATGGCGATGGTGGGCATGGGACCGTCTCAGGGAGACCCTGAGGAACGCGCAAAGCCGGCAAATCTTGCAGGAAGAAATCCGACGCTCTGATCTTATCCAGTATGCCGAAGATATCTTTAGACCTCTGCCGCCTCTTCCCCCGGAACCGCGACCGTCAGAATTTGAAACCCCAACGCCACTGAAAGCAGTCATTACTCGGCAAAGGACGGACGAGTCCGAGACGGGCAATGACGGGTATGAGGCGGACCGTGACGAGTATGCGACGGACCATCCACAGTATGAGCGTGGATCGGCTGCTGCGGCAATGATGGCTACTGATGCCCCCCAGGCTCCAACTGACGAGGCGACTGGCGGCAGTCTGGCAGGAAGGGCGTTTCGAGGGATCAAGAATATGTTCGGTAGCGGGAGCTCGGCGAACAGGCGCCTACAGTTACAGCAGCGGGCGGTTTCTCCGTCCGAGGATTCTAACGATGCTGTTGAAGACGGGCGACCGGAGGAGTATGCGCCTCGGACACGAGGTTTGGGCGAGCACCACGACCCCAAAAGAGATCGCCAACAGGACCTGGAGGAGCGAGTGCTCGCTGAGAAACGTGCACAGATGGCGCCAATTGGTGAGTACAGATTCTTTGATTCGCTGTCATCAAGCCTTCGTGGACACCTGCCGTCATTCCTTGCATACATCTCCCCTTGCCCTAAAACTTTGAGAAATATGGACGCTGACTTGACCTGCCAGGATTAGTTCCGGTTCCCAATCAGCGTATTCCACGGGGCGTTCCGTTGGCACAGAGAGCCGCCAATAGGCCAAAGGAGGGGACGAGGCAAGATGGACTTCCAGACGTGCCTGCTTCCTGGCGAGAGCGACAAGTCCGAAATATAAAAGGTCATTTGAATCCAGCCTTCCCACTCCAAACAGTTGGAGTGCAACGGTTATCCATGCAAACTACTCATGAAACTGGTGACGTAGGACAACCAGAACGACCACCACAGCCAAACGCACAACAGGGACCGCCCCAGAAAGCAGTAAAAACCTTACGTGCGAGCAGATCAACAAAAGGAATTGCCGCCACCCTTAAAGCAACAGTGGGGGCAAGTCGCTTAGAGCAGCAGCAGCAACAGCAGCGAGAGCAAGAAGAGCGGGCGAGGAAGGAAGAATTGAAGAGGATGCTCCGTAAACATTTCCCCAAGCGCCCCCCGTTCCGCCGTATGAAGACATGGGCAGGCGAGAGTATCACCCAGGACAGCGGAATCAGCTTGGATGAAGTTCGCGCGTTGCCGAGATTCCCTACCACTGACAGGCCAGGGAGAAGAATCGACGCGTTAAAAATAGTAATCACTGCCACGCCCTCTGCTGCTGCCGCCGCCGCCGGTCCAAGCAACACGCGCCAGAAGGGCAAAGACAGCAATAGCACAGCTGCTAAAACTGGGAAGAAGCGAGCTCGGGAGCCAGACGAAAATCCTCCGGTGAAGAGTTCAAGTTCTGCCAAATCGGCAAAGATAGCAAAGGCTGCCACAGCACAACATGGCACTACTAATGCACAGCAGGAACCCCCGGCGATGAGGCCGAGGAGGAATGCAGAAAGAGCCGCAAGGGCTAAGAAGTGAAGGTTTCGTGGAAACATCATTAGAAAAGGCTTAATTGATAGGCACTAATAAAATCACAAAGATGGAGATCTGTTCATAGTGGTTTTAACATAAGGAGAGGAAGGGCGATCTCATCTGTTTCCTGTGGATTCTTAGTGATAACTTATGTAGTGCCTATATTATTGCAATGTAATGAAAATTAGCATGAACTTCATATGACAAGCGGCCTTTCTGAAGATCATTGTACATAGTTCTTCTCTGTCTATGATATTTTTGTACACCAGTGACAACATGCCCAGAAGGGATGTCGTCCATATGCTGCTGACTAAACCAACCGAACGTCGCGTAAACCTTCTTGCTGTCCGCCATGCAAACAGGACAAACAGCCAGCTCTCGACCTGGAGATTTCGCGACGGCAGGAGTCCGGCGGCGACAGAGGACCTCTAGCCCCATTTCTCTCTGGAATTTTAATTGCTCGTTCCTTATTTATCCTTATATTAGGTCCAGAGACACTCGGGGATTATGCGATGATACAGGATCCAAAGGGTTTTGCTCGACCCAAATTCACTGGCTTACTGACTTCATTGTCGCCAGACTCCTAGATCAACTCGTCTGCTGGGCCGACCGAGTAAAGCCGAAGCTGCAGCTGCCAGTTCAATATGTTCACGTTCACGCCCCTCCTCGGGGCTCAGTCCTCGGCCTCAAAGGCTTCGCAGTCCATCCTGGAGCTTGATGGCGGGATCAAGATCCTCGTGGACGTCGGCTGGGACGAAACCTTCGACACACTTGATCTGGTGGAACTGGAGAAGTATGCTCTCTCTCCCCCTGTTCTCATTTTCTTCTGAGTATGAGATACTGATACGTACGCTCAATAGGCATATCCCGACTCTGTCACTCATCCTCTTGACTCACGCGACGCCAGCTCACATCGGTGCCTACGCGCATTGCTGCAAGACGTTTCCTCTGTTCACTCAGATCCCTGTCTATGCTACCAGCCCTGTCATTTCGCTCGGTCGGACACTTCTCCAGGACATATACGCCTCTGCCCCTCTGGCCGCTACTTTTCTGCCCAAGGCCGCGATCTCGGAGCCGAGTGCGTCTACCTCCGCGGCCTCCGCTTCGGCATCGGTATCAGGAGGAGGGGACGGCACGGACAATGGCACCACTAGCCGTATTCTGCTTCAACCCCCAACCCCGGAGGAGATTGCGTATTACTTTTCTCTCATCCATCCGTTGAAATATTCGCAACCCCACCAGCCGCTCGCGTCGCCGTTTTCCCCGCCGTTGAACGGGCTGACGCTCACCGCCTACAACGCCGGACATACGGTCGGAGGAACAATATGGCATATACAGCATGGCATGGAGTCTATCGTATATGCGGTCGACTGGAACCAAGCGAGGGAGAACGTTGTGGCCGGTGCTGCCTGGTTTGGTGGTTCTGGAGCGAGCGGAACAGAGGTCATAGAGCAGTTGCGCAAACCTACCGCGTTGGTCTGCAGCAGCAGGGGCGGCGATAAGTTTGCGCTACCTGGCGGGCGGAAGAAGAGAGATGATCTCCTCTTGGATATGATTCGGAGCAGCGTTGCGAAGGGCGGGACGGTCCTCATCCCTACAGACACCAGCGCGCGAGTTCTGGAACTGGCATACGCGCTGGAACATGCGTGGCGTGATGCCGCGGAGTCTACAGACAGTGATAATGTGCTGAAAGGCGCGGAACTCTACTTGGCTGGGAAGAAAGCGCATGGCACGATGAGACTCGCAAGAAGTATGTTGGAATGGATGGATGAAAGCATCGTCCGCGAGTTTGAGGCTGGAGAGGGCATGGAGGCGACCGCAGGCAAGAACGACAGCCAGCAGAGGAATGGTGTCGCCCCGGGTCAGGATAAGAAGGTTACGAAAGGCGCCGGACCGTTCACGTTTAAACACCTTAAGATCGTTGAGCGGAAAAAGAAGCTCGAAAAAGTCCTTGCAACTCAAGCTCCCAAAGTCATTCTCGCCTCTGATTCCTCACTAGACTGGGGTTATTCCAAAGATATCCTCCGTCACATTGCTGAAGGCTCTAACAACCTCATCATTCTGACCGAGCCTCTTCCCACAGAAAAGTTTGCGGAAGATGCAGAGGAGCAGCAGAAGATGACATTGGGTCGCATGATATGGAAATGGTATGAGGAGCGAAAGGACGGCGTTGCATTGGAGAAAGCTTCCGATGGGGAGCTCCTCGAGCAGGTTCATAGCGGAGGAAGAGAGCTGGTGTTGACGGATGTGCAACGAGAACCCCTCGATTCCAACGAGCAACTGCTTTATCAACAGTACCTCGCCACGAAGAGACAGCTACAGAATACCTCGCAGGTGAGAGGCGAAGGAAATCTCGACAACTCTGCCGATGCGCTAGATGACGCCGCCAGCTCGACAACTTCAGAAGATTCGGAGTCCGAACAGCAGGGCAAGGTTCTCAACTTCTCCACCTCATTGGCTCACTCCAATCGGAGCAAACTTGGCCTGAGTGATGAGGATCTCGGTGTTAATATCCTTCTGAGGAAGAATGTCTACGACTGGGATGTCCGTGGCAAGAAAGGACGCGAAAGGATGTTCCCCTATGTGGCTCCCAGGAAGCGAGGAGACGAGTACGGTGAATTCATCCGTCCCGAAGAGTACTTAAGGGCGGAAGAACGTGAGGAGGCGGAGATGAAGCAGCGCAGACCCGATTCTCGGGGTGAGACCAAGCTCGGCCAGAAACGTCGGTGGGATGAGACCGGTTTGCATGGGAGAAGATTGTCCGGAGGCACAAGCAAACGACAGCAGTTGTCTGAAGATGGTCATAAGAAGGCACCCAGTACTGCAGATGATCTTAGTATGCCGGATGATCTCTCCGCTGACGGCGTCGAGGATGCCGCGTCTTCAGAGGATGAGCCAGACGAGCAACGAGTTGAAGGACCTGCGAAAGCGGTGTATAGCACTTCAACGATCCGTATCAATGCACGTATCGCATATGTGGATTTCACGGGTCTCCATGACAAGCGCAGTCTAGAAATGCTCATTCCGCTGATACAGCCACGGAAATTGATCCTTGTTGGCGGTATGAAAGAGGAGACAATGGCTTTGGCTACTGAATGCCGGAATCTGCTGGCAGTCAAAGCTGGCGATGACGTATCCACAAAATCTGCTGTGACCATATTCACGCCGGTTAATGGCGAGTCTGTCGATGCCAGCGTCGACACCAATGCTTGGATGGTCAAGCTGAGCGACAACCTCGTCAGGCGGCTGAAATGGCAGCACGTGCGTAGCCTGGGAATTGTTGCTCTCACTGCGCAGTTGAGGGGTCCAGAGATTCCTCCTCCCGGTGATGATACACCCGAGTCAGCAAACAAGAAACAGAAGTTGCTCAAGGAGGAATCCGACTCTGTTGCTACCGTCGCATCTGACGGTGTAAGGCCGTTGGCGGACAAGAAGGATGTCTTCCCTGTGCTTGACGTGCTTCCAGCCAACATCGCCGCGGGTACCCGGTCCACACGGCCACTCCACGTCGGTGATCTCAGGCTGGCTGATTTGCGCAAATTCCTGCAAGCCGCTGGCCACACGGCGGAATTCCGGGGCGAGGGCACCCTGCTCGTTGACGGGTTAGTGGCAGTGAGGAAGTCGGGCACTGGCAAGATCGAGATCGAAGCCGCAGCTCAATCGACGGTCGTGAACCCCATGGCAGTCGGACGAAGCGAGGGAAGCTTCATCGCTGTGAAGAGGAAGGTTTATGAAGGTCTTGCCGTGGTCGGTGGCGGGTGATCTCGACCAGAGATCGATGCTGCACTCCGCGGCTATTCGAAGAGATTCAGATACAACCGTCATGATCCACTTCGATATTTTTCGCTTCTCTGTACAGTATTTTATTTCCCAATGTCTTACATCCCTACCATTGTTGCTACATTGGATGTCATCCGTTCTTGTCTTCTGGCACGGATTTGGCGTATTTGGTCCTCCCATCCACCAAAAAGTCATAAGCGTGGGAAAGTCATGGAATTTGGAGGTTAAGTGACTTGGTGCCTTATATCCCTTCAGCCTCTTGCTGTCCAGTTAGTCATACAACTTGTCGAAGTTGTGCAACATGCGGGTATGTGTCATAGCTAGTCACTTCTTGATGACTGGTAGTCATATGGGAATGCCATATAATTATGTATATATACTCGATCTCATCCACCTTTATCGTTCTCTGTCTTCAAACAGGTCTATACCTTGGTCTGCTGCGAGGATCCCAAGAGCTTTTGCTTCTCACTCGACAATCTACAGAAGCAAAGTGTCTGGCCAGTACATTCCATCTTCCGCATACCAACTGCATTTAGTATCTTCCCTGCCCTGCGTCCGTATCTGGGTTCTCCATGTCCAACTTCAAGTACGTCACGCCGGACGGCCAACCCCCTCTCGGGGGCCTTCCTCCTAACGTCCATACTGCCATGCGCACCCAAGCCAGGGAATCCCTTCCGCCCTACACGCCTAATCCACAGCCTACAGTCATGTACGTTCCTCGACCTATCGTCGGGGCCATCCCGGGCTGGATGCCATGGACCTCCATCGCCACCGCACTCTCTATCCAAAACGTAGCTACTACTGCTACTACCACTGCTGCTGCTACGGCCCCGGCTCCCTCTCCTTCTGTCGAGCCCAACAAATCCAAGGAGTCCCAGCCCCCTCTCCCACCCGGCGCCCACATCCCCGGTACAACAGACACCCCCCTCGTCCTCCCCTCCGGCCTGGGCTACATCTTCCCTCCCTCCCACACGACCCTGCACCTCATCGAGCCCGAATTCGCGCCCTTTAACACGTCGCACCCGTCGCCGCCTCGCGCATTCCAGTTCCGCGCCTTCATGGTCCCAACTGGCTTGACAATCGCCGACCTCATCGAGCAGATCTGCATCGTCAACAACCAAAATCCTCCGGACGGCAAAAAGCCCATCGCGAAGGGCATCGTCGAGTGCATCGAATTGGGAAACGGGAAGTGGCTGCGCGGCGCGGAGTTCTGGGTCGGGAAGGGCAAGGGGGAGGACGGCAAGATGAGGAAGAAGGTCGGGTGGACGGTGGCAGAGAGCGGGTGGGATGAGAGCCGCGGGACGGAGAGGGCGAAGCCGGTTTGGGTTGCGACGACGGTGGTGTACGGAGATGGTTGAGTTTAATTCAGAAATGATTGGGAACGATTATCTTACCGACCGGATGTCGGTTTGATGGTGACGGTTTGGGGCCAGGGGGGTGGATTTTGATGGCTGATGGTCCGCCTGGGCTGGTTTCCGGGTGTGGGATTTTCTTTTTTTTTCCTTATTTTCTTTCTTTTTTTCAGGTTTTTGGTTTCTCAATTTCTTATTTTTATTTACTACTGTATTGAATTGTTGGATACAATGGGAAATGGGTAGCAATTTGGATTGGATTGTTGGACGATAGAGATGATGGTAGATTGATCGGATACTTAGTCATGTCCATACAATAGATTGCTCTCTTTCTTGGAATATGTTGTTCATTTCTTTAAAGGACTACTGTCAGTAGCACATTGCTTGGTGAACAGTATTCGGTATTCCAAATAGAAAGAAATTTAGCTTTTATTATCATTATCATATCATATCCATGGATTAGGTAGGTAGGTACCTAGGTATCTAACTGCTGATGTTCGAGTTTCTCATGCGACTCGCTCCATTAAAGGCACACCTTCTATGCCTTCCTCGTTTTCCTCCCGCAAGTCGTCCATGTTCTTATTGTTCTTTTCCTGAAGCTTCCGCCGTCTGTGCCTGTAGCTCACGTACAGATACCCAATCACCTCCGCAACGACAACAATAAACCACACCGCAAGCGCGACAGCAGACCACCCCGCATAATACATCCCCGTTCCGACGTTGGAGATCCCCAGGCACAGAACGCTCCGACCCAGCCACAGATGCAGAGTCGTGAAGACGGACTGCCTGCGCGACCGCACAAAGACTACATGGTGCTTGTAGCCCAGCCACCCCTGCAGGATCAGCAGCGACGTCGTGACCAGACCGATGGTCTTGTGCGGACCGAGGTGCCGCGCCCGCGAGAGCATGTACGCCGCGCTGCCGATGGCGAGCAGTGACGCCGTCAGCTGCGCGATCCAGTGCAGGCGGAAGCTCCGCGCGTGCGGCCAGCGGATCATGATGGTCCCAAAGACGAAGATCCCCATGAAGCAGGCTGTCATGATCAGGCCGTGCAGTTGGATGGCGGTCGGCCAAGATTTGTGGCTGTGGCCTGTTTTGACGGACCATGCGCCGAAGGATTCCCGTTTTCGGTTGATGATATCAACGGATGGGACTGGATCGTCATCCTTTAGGAGAGTGGATGGCATGTCGACGGCGAGATGGCCGTGGGTCTGGTGCATGTCTAGGCTGGCATGGGACTCCCCACGCCCCTGCTGAAAGACCTGATCTGCGTTGGCCGCGTAGATCCATGGCTGCTGTTTCGATCTGATATCCAGGGCCGGCCACCGGTCGCAGGAATAGCATGCAATATCTGCAAAGTAATAATAGTCCCTCGTACCCCCACCCCTACCCGAAAGGACAGTCGCATTAAGCACGTCTATTGATATCTCTGGGGCCGTCTCTACCACCGCTACCGCTGTTGGCATGACGTGCCCGTCGGCCGTTCTCACGCTGACGGTCACTTGTTCCCGGCTCGCATCCGCGTAGAGAATAAACATAAGAGCGCCGGCCATCCTCTCGCCAATCCCGACGGAAGTCCAGCCTTTTACTCCTCCTCCTTTTTCATCTGTGCTGGGCTTGGTTGCGATGGACAGGAAGAGATCCGTCGCTTGGGTCGTTGCATTCTGTCTGCTGGACACGGCAACACAGAACTCCGGCGCCTCCTTCTGGCAGTACTGCGCGCCAGCTGCGATCGCAGAGTGCCAATGTGTTGTTGTGGAGAGAAGAGCCAATAGACATTGTCGTAATGATAATCTCATTATGGTGGGGCGAAGGGGGGGGGCACAGGGAAGTTGACCGAGGAGATTGTTTGTCCGATACAAGAAAGCAGTTCAGAAAAAGGCAGATTGCAGTTCTGAGCAGCTGGCTGCCCCCACAGGCAGCCCTCTCAGGAGCGCTGGAGCTTGCCCCGGACCATCAGGGCCGAGTATTCTTTGTTCTTTATCTGAGTTGTCAGCACAAGCTTGTGTCCCTGTGTAACTGCGGATAATAAACCCCGAGATAAACCCCGGATCGCTTATTAGTACCTTATCGGGTAGGCGCGTAACGTATCTCCTGAGCACCCATCGATATGGTCCATGTATCGCCCTCTTGGCCATCAAGCTGATCCTGCTTGCTGGAAATAATAGGAATGCAAGCACTTTATAAAGATATATAAGCTCGTTGTCAAAGTAGTATGAGCTGGTGAATTGATCACCCCGTTTTGTTTTTATCATCTGAATGACACCACCGCCGCGAGTGATAGAAATGGCCTTATCAACACCATCATGTATGCAAAATGTGAGTTCGAGCTACTGGTAAGAAAATAGTGGAATTTTTTAAGAACATTTCCCATGTTTTCAAGTCACATTGCAAAATACAGAGCGGAGTAATCAACTTGATATTTCCGTGATGCTCCCTACGTCTCAAGCACTGCATCTATAAATAAAAACCCAGGTTCCCCAATTCCGATCTAAAGCAGATTGTAGATACCAAAGATTCCAGTTCAAGAAATCGCCAAAAAAGTCATGATGGAAGTCTATAAAAAACACAAGAAAAGGGCAAAAATAACGCCGTTTCCGTCTATCCAAATTCTGAAATATATGTCCCGCTTCCAAAATAGGTGTGATGACGCTGCGTAGAATTCCACTAGGGTATAGGCAACCAAAAAATAAGTCATCGAACCTTCTATATCCGGGCATCTATTGATTAAAGTGCATCTCAAGAAAAAAACGGTTTATACTTCGAAATTGCTTGGAGGATTGTAAACCTCCTCGAAATCTTCTGTCCTGATTTGCTGGATGATATCGTTCGTGCGTGGGCCAATGTATTTTCTGCAGAACGAGTCAGATCAGCGATGGAAATAATAACCAAACAGAGTATCGAAAGAGCATTCATTTATTTATACTCTCCGAGCGCTTTCTTACCTCCGAGCCGAGAGCCACCACCAAGAGAGCGCGAAGATGGCGATAAAGGCAGCAACACAGATGGCATAGTTCCTATTGAGTCAGTCAGCACATTTTGTCTCTTCAAATATAGAATGCAGTAACTAACATATTCGCCGCTGTCACAGGCCTCGACGGAGGGAAGAAGAGAACGGTGCTGATAAAAATCACCCAGACGATAGAGATGATGTTGATCGGCGTGCCCCATCTTCCTAGTGTGAATGGCCCTTCGATGAACTTAACCTTGTTTTTGTAAATCTGATGAGCGAGAATGACCGCGATGTATGATAAGTCAAGCGCCGGCGCGGTGATGTTGAAGATCGCGGTGGCTGTCTGTGTCGACCCGATTGCAATGCAGTTAAGACAGATACTGAAAAACACCACGAACCAAACCGCATTGACAGGAGTATGAGTATACTCATTCACTTTGGCAAAGACACTGAAAAAAAATCAGTAACGTTCAGCTGACTGGTATTTTGGTGGGCATTACTGTGAGAAAGGGAGCGCATCGTCTCGAGCGAATGCATAAGCCATCCTCGTGTCTGCCAACATAGCTGAGCAACCAGTGAAGAACTGCACGAGGATCGCGAAGAACCACATCACCGTGCCTCCGGTCCTGCCACCAGCATTGAGGAATATCTGCGCAGCTGGGAGGCCCGTAGGGCTGTTTAATATTTGCTCATAGTCACTCAAGCAGAAGCACATCGTAACGGTCAGCATCCAGCCAAAAACCCCAGAAACCAGAACAGCTGTTCGAATAGCCACAGGCCCTCGGATTGCAGCATCGTGGGTCTCCTCTGACATGCTGGGTTCGGGTAGATTAGCCAGGATTCATGACTTTTCTCTTAATGAAACTTACTGTGTTGTTCCATCATAGTCGGTCATGGTCCAAGCCACTGAGATGAATCCAAGTAGAAAAGAAAATGTTTTGGAACCCCATCCAGACCCGTCGGTCACATGCGTAAAGACCCATGCTGCTGATGGTTTATTTGGTGTGAGCACCAAAAGGGCAATGCAGATGCCTATCGATGCAAGAACTATAAGCGGAGGTTAGTCTTCATCCCCAGGATGTCGAGGACAAGACAGACGTACTATTTATCGGTGCAAACCAAAGCACAATTCTGTGCAAACTCTTAGTAGTCAGAGAGCAGATTATCCCCATTATACATAAAAGCGAAATGGACAAGAGAACTGTCTGCAAAGCTGTTCTATTCTGAATTAGACCACACGGACACGAACCTGAAATTTAAGCAGACTTACGGTGAATATGAATATTTCCCGTCTTTGAAAGTCGAATTCATGCTCGCGCATGCTAAGATCATTTGGCTGACCGTGTACGCGACGCTGGACACGCCCGCCGTTTGCCCAAGCAGGTTGCACCAACCTTGGATCCATGAGAAGATAGCAACCTGATTCTCTGGAACGACATGTTTTGTAACAAAATACATCCCTCCCGCCGTAGGGTAAGCTGATACTAGCTCTGCCACGGAACTGCCAATGCACATTGCCATGCAGGATCCGATGAACCAGCACCACACGGCAGTAGCAGGCCCTCCTGCTTCTAGGGGCGGCCCGAATGTCGCAGGGACGGACCCGAGAACTCCCAAAATCGAAATGGCGTAAGAGACGGTAGACCATTTCGAAAACTCGCGTCTCAATTCCTGTATAACGATGACGGCTAATCAGCGTCGATCGGAAATACGCTAATAGTTAGTTATATGTACCTGTTTGTAGCCTATACGGGCCAACAGACGTTCATCATCGTCCGCTATTGTCGCCATGGTGGTCGGATGAGTGGTGCCAGCCTCCTTCGCAGACGCCTTTCCGCGATCCTCAGATGCACCGTCTTTGCTTATGGGCTCTGATGTCGGAGTTAGATTCATTGTCCAATATGAAGTTTAACAAGAGACAATGACTAATTGTATAGAATTGAGAAGGGGGCAGAGAAAGAGTGGGATTCATGGCAGAGCGTATTACATACATAGCAGCGGATGGCCTCTTTCGATGGATACGCGGCGGTGGAGAGGCGATTCGGATTTCAGAACCTACATGCTAGAACAGACCGTGGACCAACCCCGCTGGGGACAAGTCTGCTGTGACACGTATCTACTCAAACTCAGACAGCCATTCTTCCAGTGACGAGAAGCAAGATGGTCTTGTCAGGGCTCTGTATGGCAGGATGACGCTTCTAGCTGCTGTGCAAAGACACCATGCAGTCTAGATAAAGATTAGGGGGTGATAAGGCGATAGTTAGGGCCTCCGGAAACGAAGCCGCACCAGTCGTAGTGCTCTATGTAATGACCAGGGGTCGCACGTTTGTCCCTCCGAGCAGGTCAAGTCGGATGGCGTCCACTCTGCACAGTGCTCAGAACCCCACTGTAATGGTCTTTTTCCAGGGCGAAAAAAAAAACAGTTTGTGTGCGAAAACTCCGAGTAGAAAAACAAAACACACGTGGCGCTGTTGCAGCTGCCTAAGGGATTGGGCGGGCCTGGCCGAGGGATGGAGATTGGAGGAAGAGACAAAATGGTAACAGGCATTAAATAGAAACTTGTCAGGCGAAATGTCGAACAGCAACTTCTGTTTAACTCTTAGAAACGACGTGTCAATCGAGGGCGCGGGGGAGGGGGGAGACGAAAAGGACTTTGGGTACCATCTCTCTTAGACCAGAAGACATCGGGAGATGTCCGGGTGTCTTCGCGGAGATATGTTGTGCAGAGATTACTTCCGTAGCACCGCCATATGGCGCAAATATCGTCTCACGGAAGCTCAGGCTAACAAAAAATCATTGTGGCATGCTGGATCCCAAGCTAGCGTTTGATAACCATGCGGACGAAGCAGATGGAGGAGACAAGGTGGATCGGCCGCTGCAAAAGAGCCTGTGGCATCCAGACTCGGGCGAATAGGCGAATGCCTTCCAGTCACACTGGCTGCCGTGAGCGAGTCAGCGCGCTTCATCGTAGTGCCGATCATCAGTGTTGTGCAGGGAGTCGGTTCGGTTCAACGCAGCAAGTTATTTGTCTAAGAAGCTGTCAAAGCGACGCTGTCGGCTTTCAGCAACTAACGTCCAACCATCTTCTCTGCCAATTCAAAAATTTTGAAATGAAACCGCCTTATATAGATAAGCCAGACACACATTTCAGGAAATTTGCTGAAATGTTTATGCTGGTTGTCTCTGCTCGCGCGGATCGTGATCCGCGGGGCTGAGGGGGGGGGGGGGGGGGGGGGGGGCTCATGAGGACCTCTTGAGCCTGGATGCGCAAGACGTCATCCAAAGGGTGCCTATCCTGCTGGAGGTACTATAAGAGGGTACAATGTCCATGTATTATGGCTCAGGACTTACAATCGGCTAACACATAGAAATAATTACATTGTAATTTGCAACTCTGTCTTTTGTGTTGTATCGCGGGGCTTGCTGAGCCCTAACATCTTGCGGTGTACAGACAAGCCCGTACTAGCACGATCCAACGGGCGCTATTTACGTCAGAGTCTGCGCCGCACAAGGGGCATGAAGCTTTCCAATTATTTCCACTCTACTCCAAACAATGGACCAGAGATCCTCTTTGTAGCCTCTCCTGACAATAAGGAGGCTAATCTTGCGAAGCAAGTACCGACACCTGGCTGCTAAATCCGTCTTCTAGTGGAGTCAAGCTTCCATTCTCTCCGATAACCGGCCGATTTAATCTCTGCCTACCTACCTCACCTAATGTACTGCGTCTTACAAGCTCCTTTTCTATCCTTGCTCCCTGATACATGATTATTTTCCATGCACAGGCTATACAGAGTATAGTGGGCACCTTGCACCCAATGTAATCTACAGCTTTGGAGACCTCGGGCAGGAGGGCAGTCCTTTTACCCTGCACTTTGTGGCAATATAATGCATCCTCAATACTTCACAAATCATGAAGTGGATACCGCGTACTCGTTGATGTACTGTACTTCTTCAATATTAGCTAGTCTGACCTCCCAAGGCATGTATGTGCCGTGTCCATGGTACTGTATAAAGGTTACTTGGATGCAAGCTCGTGTTCGATGATACCCTTATCACCGTCGTTATTAAGCAAACTTTATTGAGGTTCAACAACACTCTATTGTCTCAAGAAGCGGTCTGTTATACTCGTCCTTCGGACAGCAGTCCTTTTGCGCCACCGGAGACAGGATTCTCCACGCTTGCTTTCTTTGGGTCTTAGGCGGTTCTCCACCGGTACCCAACCTTGGAAGATCTTCAACATTCCCGAGGTCTCATCTGCCCAACTACCGAAAAGTTCCTAGCGCCTGCTATTTGTGTGGAACACAGTTAAAGTTAGAAAATAGGGCTACTTGCCAGGCTGCTCATGGTACTATTGGTGCATACTGCGTACATATCCCGCTGCATCTATGCTCGTAGTAGACACATCCAGGCTTTATCGCAGGTAAACGCTTATTGAATTACTTTGTCTGCCACTAGTGTCATTGATAAAAAAAATGTCCGTCCAGGAAATACTTTGACAAGATATTGCTAAGTCTTGAAAGCATCTTATATTCTCAAAGCTCTTTATACGCATTTATATACTAATCTCCCTCGACCTTATTTATAGGATTTCCTTATATCTGGTATCCGAGAATATAAATATTCCTGCTGTGAACAGAAGTCCTGGGGGCCGACAATGGAGATCAGAAATATAGGTACTTGGTAAACCAGCAAGGAAATCAAATACAAATTAAGAAAGGTGCTGTCGTAAGCAATAAAAAGAAGTAATATGACCTGTCTTTATTGTTTCTGTGACTTTTGATCTGCAGGAATTCGGCAAACACTATGATCTCGAAAATACTTCACTTGAAAATATGACGCGAATCTTATAGCATAACACCTCGATCGAGCAATCCTACTTGCACTCAGCTAATAACACTGCTCCGAGCCTAGCTTAATGTGCAGTAATGTGGCTTCAACCTCATATCTTGCGTAGTCCTGCAGTAGAACTGTTCTTTTCCGAATAATGCCTGCTAAAATGAAATTGTGGAAGAATTGTTCAGAGTTACTCTCAATTAACACTGTTTTCTCAAATCGTGTAGTTGGGAAACACAGCGATGGAGTTCTTGGCAGGGAGGAGCTTTTCGATTCATATGAGCCCAGGCCTGTTCAATCGCTTACAAGGGGACATAATCATAATAACTGCCATCACTTGGCTATCTTCCCAGCAGACATCCATAAAACTTTCGCACCTTGATTGTTTTGTGCGTTCAGTGAGAAGGTAGAGGGTCAGCGCTTTGTGCACATGACGATTCGGGCAGAATTTGACTACCTAATATTTGCTGACAGGAATTTAGGATTAACCGTTTCAAAGAGGCAGCAGAGCTCAGTACCCAGTCCTTACGATCTTGGGGTATCAGGTTTGAACATCTCCAAGCAAGAATGCCATCTGATAGGATCGGCAATTAGAGCAGAAAAGAAAAATATTTTATTATCGAAAAGTAGTTAGTACAATTAGCGCTTACATAGGTGGTGGGGTTAATGTTTACTTCTTCTCCAGTCCCTCAGTATATCCTGACAGTTCATATGTAAAGTCTAGTGAGGGAGGAAAAGAAGAAATGTTGTAAGTAATACTGTAGATAACCAGCGGATAAGGTCAGTGTGTAAAAGGTTGTATACACTACACCATGCTCAACTTTAAATCTCACGTCCTGGATCAAGGATGAGAAAGTTGCAGAAGCAGCTGTGGAGATGGAGGTGCACGTGCCAACGCTATGCTCGGCGCCACGTAAATCCGTCCCTCCGCTGTATTGTCCCAGACACGAACAGCATTAGGTGGTCAGTTCCGCGGTGGACACAAGGAGGTAAATCCTCAAAAACCTTGTCTACTCTGGAGGGTATCTTTTTTCGCAGCTTGAATCTGTCCCGTGGAAGCTATGGCAGTGTCTTAATCGAAAGTCCGCTACGAGCTACGCCCAGAAAACCTCCGCAGTCTTCCCGCATACACTGGACACCTGCGGTTGAAGCACCATGGCGGACTATACGATGTACCATGCCCTCGGCCAGGGATCTGCCCCCAATGAAGGTCCATGGAATCAGCAGAATCAACAGTTTAATCCTTCCGCCGGACAACCGCCAGCTGGCTCACCTTATGGGCCTCCGTACGCTGCAGCGCAACCGCCGAACGTCGCACCGAACCCAGACGCAGGATACAATGCAGGGTCGCCTGGCATGCCGGTAGAACCAGGGGAGGATGCCATTGCGGGGTTGACTTCTCAAATGGGAGGGATGGGGATATCAGCAGATGGGGGAGCTCGTGGTCAGAAGAAGAAAAGCCGGCATGCATATCATGACATTGGCGGTGCCGGTTCTGCGCCAGCCTCCAGCGGCATGCCTCACAGCGGGATACAAAATCCTTCATCGCAATTCCTTAACACGGGACTGAACCAGCAACCGCAACCAGTTTCACCTGCCGGTGTCCAGGCTCCCCAGGGGGGCCTTCAGCAGGGCTTCTCTGGCCCTGGGACAGGTTCTGTTCAGACTCAAGGAAAAGTTGACCCTGAGCAGATACCCAGCATTCCAAGATCGCGAGATATACCTACACAATACTTCATGAAACATGTATATCCTACCATGGAACGCCTCGTTCCCCCGCCAGCAGCAATCCCATTTGTGGCCCATGACCAAGGCAATTCATCACCAAAATTTGCTCGTCTAACTCTTAATAATATCCCGTCGACCTCTGAATTCCTCTCCTCAACTTCATTACCTCTGGGCATGATTCTACAGCCGCTTGCACGTTTGGATCCTGGTGAACAACCGATACCGGTGCTCGATTTTGGTGATGCGGGCCCACCAAGATGCCGGCGATGCAGAGCATATATCAATCCGTTCATGACTTTCAAGGCGGGCGGGAACAAGTTTGTCTGCAATATGTGCACGTTCCCGAACGATGTACCCCCAGAATATTATGCCCCTCTTGATCATTCTGGCGTCCGCGTCGATCGTCTGCAGCGTCCTGAATTGATGATGGGAACTGTTGAGTTCCTGGTGCCGAAGGAGTACTGGTCAAAGGAACCCGTTGGTCTGCGGTGGCTTTTCCTCATTGATGTCAGTCAAGAGTCTGTAAATAGAGGGTTTCTTGAGGGAGTTTGCGAGGGCATCATGGGTGCTCTCTACGGCGGCGACAATGAGACGTCCCAAGACGGTGACGAGACGACGTCGCGGAGGCTTCCTCCGGGTTCGAAAGTTGGTATTATGACTTTCGATAAGGAGGTACACTTCTATAATCTCAGCGTAAGTGTTACAGAAATACTTAAGTGTAGTGAACATGCCCTGCTTACAATTGTATAGTCCCGCCTCGATCAAGCTCAAATGATGGTAATGACCGACTTGGAGGAGCCGTTTGTTCCTCTGAGTGAGGGTCTGTTTGTCGATCCGTATGAATCGAAGTAAGCACCGTACGAGGTCTATTCTCTTCTCTTTGAGGTACTAACAATTTTAGGTCCGTGATTTCGTCTCTTCTGACGCAAATTCCTACTCTTTTCGCTCATGTCAAGAATCCAGAGCCTGCTTTGCTTCCTACGATCAACGCGGCTTTATTAGCGCTCCAGTCAACTGGTGGAAAGATAGTATGCTCGCTCGCCAGCTTACCCACTTGGGGTCCCGGAAGACTGTTCTTGAGAGAAGATCCAAAGGTGCACGGAACAGATGCCGAAAAGAAACTGTTCACCACGGAACATGCTGGTTGGAAGAAAACTGCTACCAAACTGGCAGAGAGTGGTATTGGTATTGACTTCTTCATCGCTGCCCCGGGTGGAGCATACATGGACGTCGCAACTGTCGGTAAGTAGCGATCTATCTGCTTGGTTTTCTACCCGACTGACACTCTGGTTAGGCCATCCTGCCTCTGTGTCGGGTGGCGAAATATATTTCTACCCCAATTTCCATGCTCCTCGTGACGTCCTGAAGCTCTCGCGGGAGCTGGCGCACACAGTAAACAGGGAGACAGGTTACCAGGCGCTGATGAAAGTCCGCTGCTCCAATGGGCTTCAGGTCGCTGCGTACCATGGCAATTTCCTGCAACACACTTTTGGTGCCGATCTCGAGATTGGCGCCATTGATGCGGACAAGGCATTTGGTGTCCTTTTCACCTACGATGGAAAATTGGATGTAAAACTTGATGCTCATTTCCAGGCTGCTCTGCTCTACACCACCGCTAGTGGCCAACGCCGTGTCCGATGCATAAATATTGTGGCGGCAGTCAACGACGGAGGACTGGAAACGATGAGATTCGTCGACCAGGATGCTGTCGTGGCTATAATCGCCAAGGAAGGTAGGTTTCTGATAAGGCTCGATATCCTATTTCGCCTTACACTTGCTGACACTTGAGCGCAGCGGCTTCGAGGATGATAGATAAGCCCTTGAAGGATATCCGTGCCAGCATCACAGAAAAGACAATCGACATCTTAAGCGGTTATCGTAAGGTCTTTTCAGGCTCTCACCCTCCTGGACAGCTAGTGTTGCCGGAGAATCTGAAGGAATTCTCGATGTACATGCTAGGTCTGATCAAGTCGAGAGCTTTCAAAGGTAAGTAATTTTTCCATCGCCAATTCTGTCTGGCGCAGAAGAGCTAATGACTGGCAGGTGGACACGAAACGTCTGACCGTCGTGTCCATGACATGCGCATGATTCGTTCCTTTGGTTGCACTGAGCTATCTCTTTACCTCTATCCTCGTATCATTCCGATCCACAATCTGAATCCCGAGGATGGCTTTCCGAACGAGCATGGCCAGTTAAGGGTTCCCCCGACACTACGCGCCAGCTTTTCCAAAATTGAGGAGGGCGGTGCATACCTGGTCGATAACGGTCAGATTTGTCTTCTTTGGTTGCATGCACAGGTGTCGCCCAACTTACTGGAAGATTTATTTGGACCAGGCCACACGTCACTGCAATCTCTGAACCCCAACATCTCCTCTCTTCCGGTCCTGGAGACGCACCTGAACGCCCAGGTCCGGAATCTCTTGCAGTACCTCTCCACTGTGAGAGGGTCAAAAGCTGTTACGATCCAGCTCGCCAGACAGGGCCTGGATGGCGCCGAGTACGAGTTCGCAAGGCTCCTCGTCGAGGACAGGAACAACGAAGCCCAGAGCTATGTTGACTGGCTAGTACACTTACATCGCCAGATTAACCTTGAACTTGCGGGACACCGGAAGAGGGAAGACGGTGGAATGTCAGGAGACGGCGCACTATCAAACCTAGCAGGACTGCGGCCTCCTTATTGGTAGTCGATTGATTGAAAGAGGCCCAAGAAGGATGGCATCCCATGCAACACGACAACATAGTTAAGCATGGCTTAAGAGGAATAGCACAGCTCTACACTTCTAGCTATGCCGGCATACAGCCTCATCCTTTGAGCATTCCGTATTACGTACTGCCGGCGGCCAATGGCGTTATACCGGGAGTCGCTATATGTACTCTACAGTAACTACAGACCACGATGCTCCGCCAACTCCGTTCTCTGGGTAGGTTCAGAGCTACCCTACTCGTTGGTCATGAGACCGATGGAGTGTCGTGTAACGTGAGTGACCGGTAGAATGTGTTGCTTGCGTCTCCATCACATCCTTTCGGCGGAGTAGGTCTGGAGTAGCTATGTGCAGTACTTTTTCCTAGTGCCCTCCGGATACCGTCAATTCTCCGAAAAAAGGCTCCGGCTTGTATCTTTTGAATAACTCCGATCATATCCATTAGGGATCAGACCCTGGAAGCGCCGGGCTAGTCTAATACCGGTCAATATATTCATCGAGCGATGAAAGAAATGCTGGCCTCATTTTAGTAACTTAGAAACGCTTTCCATCAATAGATGTTTGATAGCCTTAAGCACGTGCAACTTCGAATCTTGTGAAATATGAGAATTAGCGTGCTAAGCAGGCTACTCTCTCTTAGGCAGGCGTGCGAATCCCATGCGAGTGCACCACACCTGGGATGACCAACGTCCGAATCCGACATTGTCAATGTAGATTCCAACACGGGATGTTGAATTCTGACACTGTATCTCCCGAGTGACAGTCTGGGAGGCAAAAGGGAATATAAGCTCACCTTAGGCACTTGGCAGTCGCGCAGATCGGCTTATGAGCGGCTGGTGATCACACGGCCACGTGGAGCGCACTAAGGCACAGCTTAAGGCGACCACACCGCAGCCCGTCTTCACTACAACCCAACATTCCTCGAAGCAGATGGCAGCATCCGAGGAGGAGTTGAACCGGCATTTGATTCATTATCAGCTACGTGTCGGTCCTTTTATTTCTCGCTTCAGACAAGGGGTCAGGACAGGGTTATGAGTAGCGCGAGAAGCGCGGTACCCCCTTGCGAACATGTCTCTGTCACTCCAATGAATCGGAAAGACCCATTGTCAACCTGCCTATTCCTTCAAACCCATCATCCGTTGACAGAATCTCTTGAGTAATAGCTCTTTCTTTGTCGACGTTCGAAGTGAGCCGCTTACGAGTTATCCTACGATGCCATGCTTCAGGGACTCTGATTTCTTGGTACACCCGTCCAGGCTTTCTTCCAGGGAACGCTGCGCCATTTTAATGGCCGGCAGCAGAAAAGGAAATCGTGCTGGGCAGTTGATGAATGACCCGATACTGTGCCATTCGCCGCTGGAAGGAAATTCAAAGGATCTGCATGACATCCACGGCCTGGCTTCTCACGCGGAACACCATGTTACTCGATAACAATTAACCCGCTCGAAGCATCAGGAGGCGCAGAAAGCTGGCTTGGCCTGTCTTGAGGTCTCTACAGTTTCCCAAGTCGGTAACTTCGTCCATGGGACGCTTTCCGCGAAGACCGCGAATGTCCCTACTCACTCCTTATGCATTCGACAACATCTCCCTTGGCGATAATCCGTGTGCTGGATGAGATGGATAGAGCAAGCCAATATGCTGGTTCTTTACAATTGCAAGTCTTGGGAGTGGATACATCGCAGTTCTAGATGCTCTGACGCCAAGCTCGAGCTCCTCACAATGTACGCATGCGGGATGCGTTTTCTCCCAAGGGTCTTGTATGTGAGACTTGGCCGAGAAGGACACCGCCTTGATCGGATCGAATCCCAGTTCCCCGACCCGTGGAGATGACCGGGATAATCCTACAGGGACGTGAAGGCTTGCCCTATGGCGAATCCAGGCCGTTATTGCCCCTGAAGATTCACAAACGCCACGGGCTTTTAAGGGCGCTGTCTGGGGTCGGATCGCCAATTCACACGCACCGGTGCCGTGTGGCTGACGGCCTGCTCCACATTCGAACTCTTGCTACGGCTGCTACGGAGTACAGGGACTCTTCCCGCGACGGCGCCTTGGGTCAACGTGGCGTCCTGGCGCTCAGAATGGCAAATCTCGTTGGCGGTGTGAATCGGTCGTTCTTCCAGGCGTGGCAGGCAAAAACCTTAGCGCTGCCGGCTCTCCGTCCATAGGGCTCAGCCTCGGCATTCCTGACTCGTCAACTTTAATCTGACAGATCCACCGTTCCCAGTCGGCGCTTACCCCGGGACCTGGGCACGCCGCCGGACAGCTTGTGCGGATGATACCCGTCAACTGGAGCATCCCATCACGCAGGTTGTCAACGCCGGATGGAGACACACTGCTTACTTCAAGTGCTTCGTTGACTTACAGGAGCTGGTTGCTGTGCCCTGCCAAGGGACTGCTGGAAATTCACCGAGGAAATGCACCGGGATCAACCCATGTCCGCTCATTGACAACCATTTTATGTGAATATGAAGGGTACAGTACCGTACCATGACAGACCCACGGTTCGGTCTCGAATCAGCCTCCGTTCGTCCATCCTTCATTCGAGGTCCGCCATGTCACCATGGGTTTCTCCCTGTTCCTGGCACTCCCCGGCGCCTTTTCACTTCTGGCATGGTGAATGTCAGCCACAGGACTGGCTCCACTAACCCAGGTACCAAGTTACCAACATCTTGTCCATACCCCAAGCCCGCTTTGTGCGCCGTGCCGCCTCCTCTTAGTCCGGGTCAATAATGTCTTTGTCAACGGCGATTCGTTCTTTGTGCCATGAAATTTTTTGACGGAAGATCATTTTTCTCGATGGCGATCCACTTTAGCCTCTCAGGGTTTTTGCCTCAGCGGCAACCCCAAGTTATTTAAACTGTGTGAATACCTCCACCTCAGCTCTCCATTGCCAACAACCGCAGTCCCTCCTTTCCCTTTGAACAATTATATTCTTCTTTACTATCATTAAAGGCCAATTCGGATACCTTCTTTGAAGTTATCTTTGCCACACAGACATCCTTCCTTCCACAAAGCAACCATGATGCTCAAGAGCGTTCTCGGTCTTACGACTGTGTTCGCGGCCCTCGCCTCCGCGCTTCCTGCTTCGGGCTCCCTGAACATCACCGCTTCGCTGAACGGCACTGCGTCCACTGGGTCTGGCTCTAGCTCTGGCTCTGGCTCTGGCTCTGGCGGCGGCGTCACCATCTACAACAACCTTGGCAACGATCTCTATCTCTGGTCCGTTGCCAACCAGTTTGACGTTCCGATGGTAACCCTGAAGGCCAACGGCGGTACCTACTCGGAGAACTGGCGCACAAACCCCAACGGAGGCGGCATCTCCATCAAGATCGCTACCCAGCCAGTACAGAAGGATATTCTCCAATTCGAGTACACTGAGGCGGGTGATACGATCTACTGGGATCTTTCGTGCATCGATATGGGTGTGAACAGCGAGTTCACGAAGCACGGCTTCTCGGTTCACCCTAACGACCCTCAATGCCCTAGCGCCGATTGTGCTCCCGGCGACGCTGCATGCGCTGATGCCTACCTCGTTCCCACCGACGACCACGCAACCCACGGCTGCCCCATCGGCACTCACATGGACCTACACATCGGCAGCACCTAAAGGGTTGATTCAGGGTGAATCATCGATCGCGTTGTGGCGCACACGGTGATCAAACTGTCGGCTGGCCGTGTCTTTCTTCGCTTCTTCGCGACTTGATGCCGCGCGAACCGACATCTGCACTGTCCGCAGATGCGGTTGTTTCTTGTTCACGAGTAACGAGATAAACGTCTTTGCTATTGCCTCTGGCAAGAATACCCCGATCGTTTGAGTTTTGAGACGTCTGGACTAGATGTCCGGACAGAGTTGGCAACATATTCGAGATGGGAAGCTCCCGTTTGAATCTTTTCTTTTTGGAAAAAAGACCCGACCCTAGTGGTCGGAGGGAAAGAAAAAAGGCTTTTCGATGTTTCTGTTTTATATAACCACATTCGTTTTTGGATAGACTTTTAAAGAACGCGCAATCGCTTCCCATCCGCATCTTCTCCCTTGTTCCAGAATGTCGCAGTTCTCTTCCATAGCTGTAGAGCTCCAGAATCTCGACCTTGCCACCCAGCGGTTCGGCAGCGCCCGACCACTAAGAGCCGAGTGACTAGCGCAGGGGTTCGGCTCCACCGGGCGTTCGAGATCTCTGACCGATCGATCTGCAAGTTTCACTGCCCGAATAGTAATAGTGGGCTTGCGACAGAACTCACACCAATCCACTCCACACTGCATACAGCACCGGGTCTTCGCCTTCAACGTCGCAGAAACACGTCAAATTCCTTAGGAGCCTTAACGGTACAGTACTTTTGTCAGGTTCGAGTGAGGTGGTGTGAAGTCCATTCGAACTGTCCGCCCTAACCGCGGTGACATATCTAGGGTTATCTGTTTGCTACCTTAGCGATTGATCATGCATGCATGCATGATCGCATGTATTTGCGCCAACAACCAGGCTGTCAGAAAGATATGAGTGCCGCGGCTACAACCCTCAGTGCAGGCTAATCGGTCCGAATGATTCCCCAAGACCGAGATTAACTTGGGGCAATTTCTTCTTCACCGCTGCAGCCTTGGAAGTTGCTGTCGTGCATACTTACCAGGTACCTGCCTACCGGCCAAGTATGGAGTATCTGTCTATCTGAATTTCTTCTCTATCTATTATTGACTAGTACACCTTCCCTTCTCTCGTCGCTCTTTTCTCTTTTCCTTACTCAGCATCAGCCACCATCCCGACTATCCCCTCCTTTCTCGTCTCTTGTCTCTCGTTTCTCGTCTCTCGTTTCTTTCAATTCTTTCTCCCGACCAGACCCACGGCTCACATAAGCTTTTGCCCCCGACATACGGAGGAAACCTGTCCTGTCCTCTCCCAGACAGGTGGATGACCCAGGGCCCAGCCACCACATGTCACATGTCTTGGCGGCGCCCGGCGCCGGGCACACAGACCAACCCGCACTTCCCCGAGAGCCCGGCTCCGCCGCTCCCCGGTAGCGTCCCGTTCCATGGGCCGGAGCAAATCCAGGGAAGATCTGATTGGTCAGAATGGGCATGCCACGTGTTGTATGTCGTACATATGCTCACCGCCTGCAAGATACCGAGCCCAGGCCCTAAGGCCAGCCAATCAGGGCCGCTGGTGCCGTTGGCCTGAACAGGATCAGGTAAGGATGAGAGCCCTTAGGGAGATATCTGTTCCGGCACTGGAAGCCGACCCATGGACGCGTCTGCCGTGGAGGCTTAGATGATGTTGGGGCTGGGGCGGTGTGCCAGTGAGGTCCCTGTCTTTCCTTTCCAAAGTGGTGATAGGATAATAAGAATAATAATATTGCTAGTCAGGCTAGAGTTAGACCAGGATATATATATATAGCATATAGTATAGTATGATATAGTATAGTGTAGTACAGTTACCTAAAAATATCATACGTATACTCCGTACGTACGAGTACATGGGCTACGTATGCATCGAGACAGGTTTCAGTGTTGCTGTTTCAACTTGCGCCAGTAGTAGTAGTAGTTTAAGGTTGTGGCTTCTTTGCCTACCACATACGGAGTAGACGCTGACGACAGAACCTGGTGACTAAGCCCCCGGTCAGGTGGTCCGAGCGCTTTAGGCTGCTCCGTGCACCGTGCACCGATCTGGTCGCGCCGTCGCGGGTCTGGACCCTGCCCGGTCCAGTGGACTGTGGACGGTTCGGGTAATTCCTCACATGTGGCGTTCCTGTAGCAATTGGAAAGTTCAACCCAGTTTCCTCTTCCGGCCAGAGTTCTCTCTCTGTGTTCGGATGGAGTCATGGACTTCTAGTCTTCTACAGTAGAGCTGGAGCTCGGGGCTCAGGGCTCAGGGTCAGGTAGGTGCTGTGAGTGGACGGTGACGGTGACGGTGACGGTGACGGCCGACAGTGGATGCCAGGCATTCATGTGATTTCCTTTCCAAACTGCGTAGTAACCAGGCCTGCGCTGGACTTCAAGTGGTTTGGTGGTGGACATTGGCAGGGGATGATGTGTGCGCGAGCTTGACGAGAGAGGCAGAAGGGTACTGTACTCTGTATCTCCAATGGAGAGAGACTACTAGTAATATAGACTCAGAATCTGAGACAGGACAAGGTTCAGACTTCTCAAAAAATCAGGGCAGATATCACACACACACACATACAGCGCCAGTCTGTGATGAGGACACAGAACTTTTTCCGGAAGAAAGGTCGGGGAGAATAAGAATCAGGTTCAGCCTTGTCCCATAATCTCCAATTCTCCATACGGAGTACAGTACAGTACAGTACAATACACTCAGGAGGAATAAAATAATGAGATACCAAGGACGGCTCCAAGTCCAACAGGTCCAATAACAAATAGACTCGGTAAGCAGAGGCGGTTTCGAATAGCAAGAAACGGCATTCATGTCGGTTCTTGCTTCAGATTTTTTTTTTTTTACACGAGAAGCTGCCCACCATCCATTCATTCATTCCATTCAGGTGTCCTGGTGTGACCATTATTGGGTCTGTCTATCTATCCACTCCATAGCACAAAAGGGGCATTATATATAGGGAGCAGTCCAAGTCAAGTTCATACATGTACGTACATGTATACAGTACATACGTGACACAGCCAAAGCCAAGCAAAGAAAGAAAGAAAGAAAGAGAGGCGAGATACATTCATTCATTCATTCGTTTGTTCATTTGTCCATTCATTCTCGATCGAGAATCGATAACAGGTGATATGGGACAGTTGCTGTACAGCAGAGAGGGAAACACCTGTGTCGTCGATTCGACCTGACCTGACGCGCGGCCTGACCAACCGACCTACCTGGTCAAAACCGGGGTCCGTTCTGACCAGACCCTCCTATTCATTCTGAGTAAGCAAGTAACCCTCTCTTACTTACTCTCACCCTTCAAGTGATCACCGGGTTCTCCAGAACTTCCCCGGTCCTGTCGGGAAACGGAAATGAAACGCATACCATGCCATCCCCGGGGAAACCTATCCCGTCCGGACGTACGGGGCAGGGAGAAAACGTACAGTACGTCGCTGGTCAGCGTTTAACCATGGAACCATCCAAATGCTGAAACAAGGAACGAAGAGGGACCTGATGGCTGTCGGAAGGATCGGAGTCTCCAGTGCGATGATTCTTTTCCATACGTGTTTCGTTTCATAGGTGGATGCGACTCGCTGGATCCAGGCATCCGCTATAATGTGGTCAAGGATTATTAATAATCCACATACTGTGAGAGCAGGAAATGGGAATACAGTCGTAACAGAACATTTCATTCATTCCACTGGAGGCAAGACCTGCTATTATATAACAGACGCAAAATAAATACGAACACCGAAATCACTTCCTCTTCAGCCGCCGTCCCAGATCCCGAACCTTCTCCATGACTCCGTGAGACCGCATAACCTTCAGCAGCGCGTAGGCCACGATCCGGTACGCGATCGTGCAGATCCCCAGCGCCATGACGTTCATGGCCGCGTCCTTGTCCAGGTTGTAGAGCTGCAGCACCTGCTGGCCCGTCTCGACGGGGCACCGTCCATCCGGCAGACGCTGGGCGTCCGTGCAGGTGAAGTGCTGGTTCCGCATCGAGTACGGCGCGAGGTTCGCGACCGAGTACTTGATCGGCGAGAGGTGGTTCAGGGCCTGGAGCACATCGTTGATATTCAGGCTCATGATGCCGCCCAGGATGGTCGAGATGGACAGCACGACCGAGGTGAGATTGACAGAAAACCCTACGTGGGAGAAGAAGGTGCAGAACATGATCCCGACGGACTCGCCGCAGTTGATGATGCAGAAGCAGTTGAACGCGGAAATAAAGAACATCTTGACGGTGCGTTCCAGGTTGGCGGCGTAAGCAGTGATGGCCCCGAAGGCAAGAGACGAGACGATCTCAAACGGGACTTCGAGGGTCGTGTACTGCAGGATAAACGTCTCTGCGGAATAGCAGTTGTCTGCTTCTTCGCGGTAGAAGACGTCCCGCTCGCTGGGATAGATCGCGACATTTTGAAGCATGCCTGAAATCGCCCATATCAGCCTTGCATCACAAGACACCATTTTCGTGATTCTACTCCGAACTTACCCACAAAATACAGAGCTGCAAATTCCTGGACAAATCCCATCCGCGACTGCACAGCCTCATAGTCATTCTTTAGAGGGGCGAAGAACAACGCCATGATGATGGAGATCCCAACGATTTGCATAGTGCGAGCCATTACGAGAGGCGGCTGTCTCCAGAAGTTGATCGCAGATCGGTGCAAGACTAACGGAAAGGTAACCCGGAACGGGAGCATTTGTTTTTTGAGGCTTCCCAGCTCCGCAGGCGTTGCAATCCGTGATGTCTGTCGACTCAGTTCCAGGGGCCTCTGGTCCCAGCTGGCGATAAGATGTTGCACCCTTTTCCGGGTGATCGCCTCCCTCTCTTCATTTTGGAGGTCGACCGTGATGAGGTCCAAAACGAAATCAGCAGGATTAGTCGTCTTCGGACACTCGTATCCCAGTGACCCAAAGTACGACAGCATATCCGCACCTTTCCCAGCATACACGGGATGTCCTCCTCTGGAAAGGAGCAGAATATTGTCGAAGTGAGGAAAGATATCGGACCGGGATTGGTGGATGGTTAAGATGAGTGTTCTCCCCTCTGCGGCCAGCCCCTTCAGCACCTCTATGATGGATGTAGCAGTGAAGGCGTCCAGACCGGAGGTCGGCTCGTCCAAGAGCAGGACTTTGGGATCCGTCAAGATCTGAATGGCTATGCTGACTCTTCTCTTCTCGCCACCGCTGATCCCTTTGACCAGGTCACTTCCAATCAGGTTGTCTGCGCAGTCCTTCAGGCCCATCTTCAGCAGAATCTCCTCCGCTTGTCGACTCTTCTCTTCTCGCGACATCCACGTGGGGAGCCTCAGACCCGCTGCAAAGCGAAGGCTCTCGCGAACAGTCAGAGAGGGCATCAGGGCGTCATCGTCCTGCGTAACGAACGACGTAACCGAGCTGATAACGCTTTCCGAAGGAACAGCCCCATTGTACAGCATGTCACCCTGCAGCCTGTACTGGGTTCCAAAGGAGCCGTGGAGTCTCCTAGCCAAGGAGTTCAACAGAGAAGTCTTCCCACTTCCGGAAGGGCCCATGATGACATTCAGCTGCCCCGGATGGAACACAGCAGTTATAGGCTTCAGGATCTGAAGTTCACGAGACCTGCCGCGCCAATCTCGTTTCCTGATGCTGAGGGTGTATTTGTCAAGTGAGATGGCCACTTTACGGACCTCCTCCGCTGGACGCCGCGAGATCTTCTCCTTACCGGCAGAGAGATCCGTATCTGACTTCTTTGCTTGGGCGATGTCCATGCCAAACCGATTATACTGCAACAGAAGGCCTGCTAGGAGATAGAATCCGATGACAAAGGCCGCCACGACGACAATGGGCCGCCATATCCAGTTCGACGGGAAGCCAAGACTGTCCATGACAAAACGGCCAGTGTACTCTTTGCATGCAGGATCCAGAGGGTTGTTGGAGTACGGGCAGTCGTAGAAGTGACCGTAGTCAGGGCCATCAGGGCCGATGAATTCATTGGCACACAGAGCTCCGAATATATAAAATGTGTATGCTGTCCACTTCAGCCACCTGACGTAGACGGGAATCTGATTTATCTGGACAAAGTATCCGCAAGCAAAGGTCTGAAGCGTAAAGGAGAGATTACAAATCAGACTCGCTCCGGGGAAGTTCCTGGAAATCCCGATGCAAACAGCAGCAAATGTCACTGCAACGTAATGGGTGAGCAGTGTGAGGGCGAAGAACACAAAGAATTGCTGCACGTCCAAGCGATATCCCACCATGAAGTAGAATATGACCGAGAACAGCAAAGGAACAGGAAGATCCTCGAGAGGGAAACGGGCGGCTCTCCTACTGAGCAAGAATGCAGGCACCCCGACGACGCCTTCATTTCTCTCCCGATCAAAGACCTGGATGTCGATCGTGAGACGGAAAGTCTCGTAGAGGAGTATGAGATAACCATTCAGGCTACTCGCTGTGTATAGACTGCCTTGACGAGAGCGTATGCCAGCAAGGCTCTCATCAAGATTCACAAAGATCCAGCCGTTGATGACGGCCATCCCCACCGCCTCGAGGAGACTCCCGGCCACACCCAGGGGATCCCGGATGGTGGTTATGAACGTGCGAGCGGTCAACACCCGAAATTGTCGACGGAATGGCACCCCCTTGGTGATTGCTAGATCCGAGCCGCGACTTTCAGGAGTCCGGTTCACAGAACCCAATTCTTTTCCATTGTCTCCTTCCTTCTCGGACCTGGACTTCCAGGCGCTCTTGAGAAACTCAACGCGGGTTCGAGATGCGGCCTCGAGTTCATCCGAACGATTATCGATGGCCGCCAGGTCAATCAGGAATTCCGCTGGGTTGACAAAAGGGGGTATAGTGTAGCCACACTGCGCGAAGTGGGCCAACGAATCGCTCACGGGTCCGCTGTAGAGGACGGAACCATGCGAGAGAAGCACGATGTTGTCGAAGAGATTCCATATCTCGGAGCGCGGCGCATGGATCGAGATAATTACCGTTCTGCCCGTCTGCGCGAGTCTCTTCAGGGTCCTGACGATCTGGAAGGCACTTGTCGCGTCCAACCCTACACATCGTCAATTTGCCAACCATCACTTGAGTGTCTTGTTGACATCCATACCGGTAGTCGGCTCATCACAGAACAGGACCGACGGGTTCGACAGCATCTGCACACCGATACTCGTCCTCCTCTTCTCACCGCCGCTGCAGCCCTTGTGCATGGTGTTCCCGATCCTCGTGTCGGCGCACTCCTTCAGGCCCAGCTCCTGGATGACCTGCTCGACAATCGTCCGACGCTCCTCCTCCGTCGTCGGCGGCGGGAGTCGGAGATCGGCAGAATACCGCAGCGTCTCTCGGACCGTCAGCGTCGGGATGAGGACGTCCTGCTGCATGACATACGCACTGCGGACGCGTCGGATGTCCGGGCTGCCGTTAAACGTCGCGGTTCCGGAGATCTTCATCCTGCTCGATGCCATCCTCCCCGCCATGACGTTCAACAGGGAGGTCTTCCCCGACCCGCTGCCCCCGATGATGGCCGTCAGACTGCCGCTGGGCATGTAGGCGCTGACTCCATCCAGCACCGTCTTCAGCGAATCTGGCTGTGCCTTCCCCCGCAGACGACCCCATAGCCGCGAAGGAGGGGTCGCCCATATCGGAGGAGCCGTATCGACGGAGACAGACAGATCCTTGACGCGCACATCCACCGGATTGACTGCGCGAAGGGAGAGGTTTGCCTCCAGGCCCGCGCTCAGCGCGGGGTCCTTCAGTACATGTACATCATCGTCGGAGAGCTTCTCCGCTCCGACGATGGGATCCAGCTTTCCGTCTCTCTGGGCCGTGGACGCCATGGCAGTTGAGTTCCTAGGCCATCATGCGGCCACGAGAGACGACATCTGGACAGGATAGACAGAACAAAGAACAAAAGATGAAGTCACGACAGAGCTGGCAGGTCCCTCTGGGGTTCCAAGAAGGAACCATGGATTCCGGCGTGCAAGAAAGATGTCACCAGCATGGCAAGGCAGCCCGCCATGGCCAGGGCCAGGGCCACCTGTCATTATCATTGGAGCGGAGACGAGAATAGCAAGCACATGTCGTCAGAAAGAAAGCTGCCTGCGCGACAAACACAGTACTTCCGTTCACTAGACGAGGTGGAGCTGAGGTATGGTAATGGTAGGATTCGGCAGTTTCCAAACAGGCCCGTCGATTAGCCAGCCAGAAGAGTCGCTATCGGCTCGGTTATCGCATTCCGGGGCTTTTGACATCTCGCTAACGGCCTCGCTTAGAAGATGTGCCCCATAAAAGACCCGCAGAACCACTCGGTTAGTTGACCGTGTCCATGGACTCTCTACAGCAACCCCTTTCGTGATCAAGACGCCTGCTCTTTTGACTTTGCGTAGCCCGGTACTACGCAGTAGTAAGTAATTATCATCGAATCCAGAGAATATCTATACTCCCTGGCATGTTCGTGCCACCCATCTCGCCGTCTGCAAGCCGCAACGGCTTCTTTCTAGAACGCTTCTAACTCTGGGCAGTGAGTGGGGGTGAATCGACCGGCATGGATCCCTAGTCATGTCGACTTGACTTGCAAACAAAATCCCGATTCCCTTGCTACCAGGGCTTGCAGCTCTGCAAGGCCGAGCTGTCTGGCCATGTTAACCTTTCTTAAGCGAGAGAAGTGTTGGTGCCGGGTGAGGTCTCATTGGCGCCTCCATGCGTCATCTATCCATCCCACGAGACGCCTGACGCGGACTGACTTTCCCATGCAATGGCACGGAGTAACGTCGTGCAACGTGTGTACACAGCATAAAGCTGTGCAAGCACTTAATTTCAACCTTCAACCGTCCAGGTGCGGCTGTGCCTCGTCATGGTTTCGACGTCAGTCCTGGCCTAGTCCTCGGGAAGACGGCATTCCGATAGTATCCTGTTATCAGGCTTATCAATCCTTCATCGTAGGAGTCCAAGGGTCCAGCTCAATGCCCGACCTTACCTGTAAAAGCATACCCTGGTAGGTCCCTGGATGAGTAGGCAGTCAGCATAGAACAAAGCACAAGGCCTTCTCTTCCCCCCGCCTCCAGGACCTCCGGCTCCCGAATAACTACCTAGATTAATTAGTCCCCGGCAAACCTCGATGCCGTGATAAGGTCATTTATCTCCGACACTCTCCTCTGCTATGTACATACATACATAGACCAGCGCCGCGCAAGGGCCAAACAAACCACGCTTATTCACCTCATGCTCTCCACACACGCCCATCCAACAACACAGCTTTCGGGAATTCTACAGAAAAAAAATCATTCAGCGCCGTATGTTTGGCCTTCTGGAGCTCCTTCCACATGACAATATACTATTTATTTGAACTTTGATTTGGTTATCTATGCATATGCATAGTGGTGTACCTATATATAATGCTGTACTGTATAGCTGTTGCATACACTTTAATCAAGTCAACAAAGAGAAATTAAAAAAGGTAGGTATCCCATTCCAGATTCCAAAGAAATACATCTCACAAGAGAAAATTACATGACTCAATCCACTAATTCATGCATACATGCATTCATCCATCCATCCATCAATATCCATCACCTCAAGCCGAAGCGAGAGAAAATAAAATTCATAAAAAAGCAGGATGAAAAGCAGAATCTGCATTTTCCGCCTTTTTTTTTTTCACACTTTGTCGCTCAGCTCGGCCTGCGGACATACATGTACTGTGTACCATGTGTACCATGCCACATGTGTATAAGTCCAGGTAGATAACATGCATGTGTTGGGTAGATAGATACATGAATAACAGCGGCGGGTGATAGATGTAAGTTGAGATTGCACGTCAAGTCAAATGCAGTATCTGAAAAGGGGTAGATTGGGGTATATCGGATATGGGGGAGATATGCAGAGATAGGTATAAAATCGCTAGTTGAACACGTATATGCATAAACATAAGAAGCAGATGCCGTGAGGGTATGAACAATCCTTTGGGAAAGGCAAAACGACTTTTCGAGTACTCCCACTTTTCTTTTTCTTTTTTTTTTGGTATCACCCCCTGATGATGCCCATAGACGCCTTCCATCCACCACCGTCCGTTGAAAACGAGCTCGATAACAGCTGGGTATGTATGCAGAGTGCCACAAGTTCCCAAATCCCCGATTGTGTGTCCTGTCCTGAATCCCTGAACCGTCCCATCCACGACCACAGCCCGCTACCAGAACGGGCTTCACCCGTCCTCATGCCATCACCAAACGCCCATTACAACAGCATGAATCGGATTAAGAAAAAAAAGAAGTGAGGTGTGTGATATCATACTGTAGCAGGAGGGCGCGTCACAGCGCCCCGCCTGGGCAAGATAGGTACCCAGGCGTCCGTACGCAACCATCAAGTGATCAAAAAGTCCATGTTCATGTCGGCGATGATCTTCTCCCAGTCCCAGCTGTCTTCCATCCTGGTCTCCATGACATGCCAGACCTGTTCGACCACTTTGAGGGCGGGTTCGATGTTGCGCAGGTTGGAGTAGGCCCGCAGAGTCTCGAAGCCCTTCCTGATCCGTTCACGCTGCCTGCGTTCAAACGACGAGCAGCCCAGGAGGAACAGCGGCATCAGCATGATGCTGTATGCACCGGCATCGGCAGGGAGCATGTCCAGATAGGCAAGACCGTCATCGACGACCTGGGCGATCTTCTCACTGGGACGCGAGGGACGGATGGTGCGGTAGAGGTAGACCCAGGTGGACTGGCGGTACAGCTGAGCGGCGTACCAGTTCGGTGTGTTTGGCGGGTGTGTGGGCTCCCAGTCGCGGAGTGCAGAGTCAATCGAGACGGCCTCACTCAGCGTCTGGTAGTCCACGGCAGGCTCGTATCCCTCGTTGTATCGTTGTCTGATCCGATCACGCAGCTTCGTGATCTCGGATATGTAGTTGAACAGACCATCAAAGACGCCTAGCAGGGTACCCGCTTGTGCGTGAGGAACGAAGTCGGGCAGGCGAAGATCGCCCGAGAGGTGGAGGGGGCGACGGTCCAAGGAGGTCAGAGAATTCGAGATATCATGGTACTGGAAGAATTCGATGATGAATTGCCGGAACTTCTCGTTCCTCGGTCGCTGTGTGACCAGCAGGTACCTGGCCGCGTCCATGTGTGACCTGTACTCGCCATTGGTCTCTCCCTCGCAGATCGTGTTCAGACAGAGCGCGATCGTCGATGCAATGATGGGGTCTTCGACCAGAAGTTGCTCATCCCCTGCATTTGACGAGGACGCGTTGATATTCTCCCTCAGCTCCCTTATCGCGCGATCGAAGTGGTAGTGTTTGCGCTCCTTCAGCCGGGGCTCGGGATCCAGGGCTGACAGATGCGAGCCGGAGAGACACATCAAAGAATGCATCAGACCCCTGTGCTGCGTTGCCATCGGCAGCAGAATCTCCTTGAACGGGTTCGAGTCATCGTTGATCAGGGTGAGCACGCGGCTGAATCCGTAGACGAAGTGGTCGAGGAACCGGCGATCGATGTCGGTCTCGATGCCGTCGATGAGGAAAGGCAGACCTCGCGGGAGCGCGGTCAGGGAGCTTCTCCGGGCCGCTGCGAGAGAAGATCAGCCACCCTGGGCGCGTTCACAACCGGTGCCGGGGGGGGGGGGGGGGGGGGGGGAGGGCCCTACCGTCTTCCAGCTTCTGTTTGCCGCTCTTCCATATCTCCTTGGGTGGGTAGCCCTCGCACACGACCGCGTTCTTCTGGCAATTCAAGCATGACGGCTTCGTTTCGTCGCACTTCTTCTTCCTCCGCCGACAGGTGATGCAGCCGGTCTTGGAGCGGCCCTTGGCGACCTTGGCCTGCGTCCCGGGCGTGGGAAGGGGGTGTTTGCGCGGTCGCCCACGCTTCCGTGGGACGCTGACGGGAGCGCCCGCGGCACTGCTGGGCGGCTCCGCGGGGGTCCCCGCGGCGGGCGCCTCGCGAGATCTCTCGAGACCGTCCATGCTGTCGTCGATTTCTTCCACCTTGTGTGTCACGTCGGGCGCGGACATGTCAGCGTCGCTGGACGAGACCACCGCGAAGTTGAACGTGGGCGTCGACGGGTTCGGTGCGGACGGTGCGGGCTCGGACGGCGGGACGTCGACTCGAGACTCGAGCTCCACCGGCGGCACGCTTGATGCTTGCGATTCCCGGGGCCATGGGCCTGGCAGGTCGTGCGGAATGCCATCTGCTGCGGCGGCTGCTTCGTGGGATGGACTGTCGTCGGGTGAGGAGGGGGACTCGGGCACGGCGGGGCGCGGCAGGGTCGCTGTGGAGGCGCAACGCTCCCAGCCTGGCCCGAGGTCGAGCTGGGGAGGGGGACAAGGCACGAAGGAGGACCCGTTCTGCATGGACAGCATCGAGTCCCCGGCATCTGGCAGCGCACGACGACCGCAGAGGCGCGGCGATCGAGCCGCTGTATAAGAGTGCAGGCTCGCCCACTGGATGCCGGGCGGGGAGGAGCCGTCGGAGCCGACGGGGGGGAGCCACCCTCCACCTGCGATCAGTGAGGAACCAACGCCGAAAATAAGACGAGTCGACGATGCGTCGCGCTAAGGACAGCGTGTGGGCGGAGGGCGCGCGAGACTGGCCGGCCGCCCGTGCATGCGGGGTGCGCCAGCAACACGCACGGATCTGAGTGGCCGGGCAAAGGGCACGGCGATCCCCAGGCGCGAGGCACACGCTCCGGTGTTGGATTGCCAGTCCTCTCTGTGGAACCGTTGCTGAGAGGGTCAGGAGAGGCAGCACGGTCAGCGTGCGAAAGAAGCGGATCGGGCAGGAAGCCCAGGAACGAGGATGTCACGGAAGCCTGGGACGAGGGCTCCGGCTGTCAAGAGGGGCGCGATGGACTCTGCACTGCATCCAAGGGGGAAAAAAGACTTTTGAAGTGCCATGATGTGAGACGGGCTGACCGACAGACCTTTTAAGCCACAGAGCAGCGAACAGAGCACCGCAGCGCTCGAGCAGCATCACCGTTCTCGCTGCCCCAGTACATTATTGTCTCCATCCAACCTTGCCATGCCGTGAGCGGAGCGGGTCGCGCTAGCTGGCTACTCCAGACGAACCCCTCCTCGCCCGTCCGTCTGCCAGATTGACCATGCCCTCGTCGCAGAGGCCCTCTCGTGCCGTCAAGCATCCTCGTTCTCTCCGCACGAGACACGGTTACACGCGTCTTTTGATCCCGACGACGGTCTGGGGAAGCCGGCCAGGGTCCTGCTGGCACGACTCGAGCTGCCACGGCCGTCATCATCGACAGCAGGCCCTCGTGATTGGCCGCCGGCCGTTCGTCACGCCAGCAGGGACCAGCTTGACCCACCACAGCTCTCCCTCGTGTTACGGAGCAGTACTTGTACACCCTGCGCAGTACTCGAGACGTCCTGCCTGACAGTAGCAGTGACATCCACGGCGAGGAACGTAGCAGAGCCCGCAGCCCATCCCGCGGAGAGACTCGCCTGCTCTTGTGAAAGGCGCGAGTCTGCTCGGGCGGAGAGGCGTGGCAGCAGATTTCTCCTCCAGACGGACGCACGAGCCGTTTTGCTGGTTCGGGCAAGGTGCCTTTGGAGTCCCGTCAAGTATCACCCGCATGGGCCTTCGTTGGTAACAATCATCTGCCGTCAAGCCCAAAATGACTAACCTCCCGACGAACCCAGGCAAGGCTCTTTCATCGCAGGTGACGTTTTGCTTCTCCCTCATGCTGTCTCACCTCTTTCTGTAAAAACATCAGTGTGGACCTCGTGCAGGGACGAGCTTCGCACACCCCAGGTCATACGGCCAACATAGCCGCAAGCACAGTAGGAGAAGAGGCATCGAGAGACACGGGCTGAACCCGTCAGCGGTCGCCCAAGCTAGGCTGAGGCGGCGAACAGCATTCCATACATGTCACGCCACTGCCCGGATCTACGATCGGTCCCATCAGCGCGGCATGGCAGCAACTCCATCGCGCCAGTGCATCTTGGCCGTCCGTCGTCGGGCACTCGCAGCCTCTGGATTATTAAGGCATCCGTCTGGTTCCTCGGCATGCCATGCGGCCCTGCTCCCAGGGCTCCATGACGAGACGCCAGAACGGCAAGAATCGTCGCTTGGCGGCCGTGAAACGGGCCCACGTCGCGCGCATCGGCCGCGCAGCGGCTGCCACGCTCTGCGGCTCGGCTTCCGGTTCGTGTGTGGACAGCTCTGCATCGGGCCTGATTGGCTGGCGACCAGGCGTTCACCGAACCCCCACGCCAGAGAACCTTGACAGGCCATGCCTCCCGGGGCCCGGGGCCAATGGGAGAAATAATGCAGGTAATAATAATTGACGACCGCGTCCGGGGCTGCCTGATACCTAGCTGGGCGACAGGGCCTAACCACAGAGGGGGTGCCAATGGCCCGGGGGGCCACCGGAATGACCGAAACAGGAAATCACCGAAGATCCCTGCCCCCTCGCAGGGTCATGCCTCGCTTGAGCTGTGCGATCTTTCCAGTCCTGGACTGCCGTGGTCTCGAAGCTCCCCTGTTGCTGCACCCCGCATCGCCCTGTGAGTACCTTTGAGCCCGGTCGATAGGGCTGATGGATGCGTATCCAGCGCCGTGACCGATGCAGGAAATGGTGCCTGAAGACAAGGAGGAAAGGCTGAAAGCAACGACGCGAACACGGACCGCATAATAAAACAATTATAATGGAGGTGAGACGACGACGGCTAGATACGGAGTACGCCGGCGGCTAAGGGGCCGGCCCGTCCGCGAGCGCACGGGCGTGTCTCCAGGCGGGTCGTCCCGTCCGGGGCAGCCGCGGACCCATCCGGTCCTTGGCCCCCGGATTTCGCGGCGTCTCAAGGCAAACATGCGCAGTACTTGGATCTGGCTCTGAGTCTTCACTGCATGCCAAAGCTCGTTGCTGCTCTGCGGCCGGCTGAGGGTCACACAATTAGCTGCCTACATGTATAACCGGACGCGTACTTGCCTAGTAGGTACGCAGGATTGTGGAGAAGACTGGGGATCGTCTTCCCCAGGTCCTCCCCCGCAGATCTCGTCGACTTCATCGCGATGGACGACGGATCCTCCTCGTCGGTGTCAGCTGACGCCTCCTTGGTCCGGGGCATCTGCATGTAACCCAGCTGACGGGACCTGGATGGAGAGCTCCTTTCCAGGAAGGGGATCGTGGCAGCCCTTGTCCAAGTTCCCCGCAGATCGCAGTGTCCGGGTACATGCAGCCCTGCACTGTGAGGCATCACTCCGTGCCCCCGTGGCTAGGGAAAACCCTTGTCTGGAGAAACAACTTTACATGCGCCCCGGACTGCTGGGACACTCGGATTCGCGAGCCTTGCAAGTCCTTGCAGGCCGAGGCTGCGGGCCTAGACCGGCTGCTCTTCTGCGCTCCGGACTGCACTCCATCCTGCAGATTCGATTTGTGCTGACACGGAGGTCGTGAGGTGTAGTCTGTGCATTGGAGCACAGTATATAATGCGTAAGCTCTGGATTTAATATCCGCCAATCTTGAAGTTGCGCCGCAGTTATATGGATGGAGTACGGTGTAGGAGTATGCACTGTACGGAGAGCGAGTATGTCAGCCACGTTGGAAGCGAGTGGAACGTACGAGAAGTGGAATACGACACCGAACATCACTGTACAGTACTGTCCCCGGGTACCCAGCAGGTTGGGAGTCTTGCCACTTGGGCATCACGTTTCACTGCTGATCGAAGCCTCTTGAAATCCGACAGCCAGCAGTTGGAGTTCGTAGTTCAGCCGTTCAGACAATTCTTCCGATTCACGAAGGCCACCGACCTGAATGTCCGACGCTTCTTAGTCCCGGCTGCAAGTGACATCCCTCGAATGGATCCAGGATACCAATTCTCCGATCATCCATGGATACGAGAGCGGCTGAAGCCAACCAGTGACCAGTCAGGTAGCTCAGCTACTGTACATTCCTCTGAACAGTAGTACACCACAGAGGAGCCATCTTCTGCCCGATGATAGGGTTCTTAACTGCCGACACATTATTCAATTGCCGACTCTAGCTATATCTTTGGTGATCAATGCGTGGCGAATGATGATCCCCCACCTGATCGTGGAAAAGATATTGACTTAGGCACTATCAGTAAGAGTGGACAGAGCCTCCTGAGGTCCATCGGACTCTTTGGCTGGCGAATCGATGGGCGTTTGATTAGGAGCGTGGTCGATGATCGGATCCACTGTATCTATCTGATTAATCTATCCATATCACATGGACCAACTAGGCGTCTGCAACCTATATAGACAGAAACATGGCCTAGATCCAGATTGGACAATTTACAGACTGGTAATAGCTGCGCAAGCTGTCTAAGGAAATCGAGACCAAGAAACAGAAACAGGACCAGAACCAGAGACCATAGACTCTGAACAACTCTTAATTAGAGCATTTCTTCCAAGGTTCCGTAATATGTATATATATATATATATATACATATCCTATTCCGGTCGAATTTCAACACCAGAATGGGACTGACTCCTGTAGGACTCCCAGTGACAAAAAACAAAAAAAGGGGGGGCTCCTGTTGGATCAATCCATCCATCCATCATCCGTCAGCTCGGCCAGCACAACCCCACCCCCGCCGCAACCCGCCGCATATTCCCCAAACTGTCGATGTAGACAGCCCCGAGGATGGCCTCGAGCGTCGTGGCCATCGTCCCGGCCGAGACAACACCATCCTGGGCCGGGTTGATGTACACGAACCGATCGAGTCCGTTCCGGAAACCCATCTCTGCCAGATGGGCGTTGCTCCCTGTCGCGGACGCGATGTTGGGTCATCGTTTCTGGAAACGGAGCGCGCGGTTCGAGTGTGAGTATTTTTTTTGTTTTTGTTTTTGTTTCAACCATGGAGATAACACATAAAATCTTTTTTTAAAAAAAAGAAAGAAATATAATATTCGCCTTCTTTTTTTTTCCTTTCCTTAATATTACCTCTCGAAGCACCCTCGCCATACCCATCCGACACGAGCACCAGCCTGAGCGCCGCGTCCCCCACCAGGGCCAGTTTCCTGTTGCTATCGACGTTGACGGGATCGAAGGATCGGTGAATCGGTAGTCGATGATATCCTCGACGGATTGGATCCTGGTATGGGTATCCATGCAAGAAGAAAGAAAGAAAGAAAGAAGAGGCCGAAGCCGTAATGATATGTGCAGTACCCCTAGATTAGTTAGGTAAGTATTTGATTTGATGGGTGGGACGGGACGGGAGAGGCATCTACCTAGGTAGCTAATCTACGTACCCGCTAATAGTAATAATCGCGGAGTCGAGATGAAATAAATGATGATATATGTGGGAAAAAGAATATTCTTCTTGGCGTCATGCATTTTTTGAAAAAAGAAATTTGTTTTGTCTGGGTTCACTGGTTCGAGTTCTCTTTCTAGTTCTGTTCTGGGCCTTGCTAACTGCTGCGTCACACTTCGATCAGTGATCACGGACTGCGAGGCAAGATACTCTGCTCCTTACTCAGCCTGACTGAGATCGGCGTGATCGGTGAGCATCACTGAATGGGATGGAACGGGCTTCACTGAGCATGTGATATGATACAGCGGCACTGCTTGCTCCAAGTCTATGTCCATACAACGGAGAAGGGAATGACGCTTTGTCTCCATCTCCATTGCGGAAATCTCATGGATAGGTAGGGTACCTAGGTACGTATAGGGTAAGGTAGTTTGCCATGCGGTTTATGTACTCTGTCAGAAATAAGGGCCTCTGCTTGCATGCATGGTTGGTGTGAATACATCTTTTGAAATCAGGGTTTCGCGCAGTGAGTTGATATCAGGAATTTGTGCCGCAGGGTTGAAGATTATCTAGCTGGCTGTTTCTTGAAAGATGGAAATTGTGATGATTGTTTACAGATCACCTGTCGAGATGGATTGAATTTCTTTTGAAGATGCCGAGTTATGCGATCCTCCTCCACTATATCAGCTATATGGCAGTGTCAAAATGGAGGAGCTTTTTTGTAAATGAAGCAAGGATTACAATCATGATACCTAAGAAAAGTCTCAGAAGAAAGGCATGTTCCTCCACAATGTATGTGATGAGCGTCCGCATCTGCCCACAGTGTGGGCATCCTCCTGTTTCCTCTACATATATCCAACATACGAGTTCTTCCGTACATGTAATTCCTCAGTGTGCGGAGTCCGCCATCATCTTCCTGTCCCTGCAGATTGCTGGGTTGTCCCCTAGTGCTGTCTGCAGCCTGTATATTTAAGGGCGCGCTCCCTTCGCGTCTCTTTGTTCATGCACCTTCCCTTCACCTCTCTCCCACAAAAACCCGCCCCTAACCGCACAAGAACCAAGATCTGTGACAAGGCGAAAATTGCTGAACCGCGTGGGACAACTTGTCTTCCCCCTGACTCACGCGGTAAGTGAAGCAGAGTACTAGCAGTTTGTGAACCTGACTGACTGAATTTGTGAGGATAGGTCCTACAATCTGTCTGGACTGGTCTTCCGTGTCCAGCAGATCTTATGCCATTACTGGTTCCATCATTGCCATTGCCTTCCGGTTTATTGGTCTCTATCATCCAGTTTCGTCTGCCTGACTGTGTCCATCTGCGATGCGTGCTCAGGTCGTCGCACAGCTTGCGGCTGTGGCCCTGGCCGCTCTGGCTGCAGGTGCGAATGTGCCTAAGGTGTATGTCTACGCGTTTCTTGTCATCGTCTATCTTGTGAATGCAATTTTATAGCAGACTGGGGCATTCGCTGGTCAAAGAAGCGATATCACACGCGTTGTCTTTCTGTTTTTTTTGTTCTGAGTTTGAACGTGTCCTCTTCTGTTGGGTTTGTGGATGGACTTGACAAAAGCACAGTTACACAAGATATCCTTTCTCGGTCATTCAGCATCGATTCTTACCGGCAACATGTGGCTAACTGAAGAAATGAAAAATCGACAGGTCACTAGCCAATAGCTGGAACAGCACCAGCAACATCTTTCAGAAGGCTCCAGCTGTTACCGTCACCGACCTGGTCAAATTGCCTCCAGAGACAGTCTATGTCACTGTCACTGTCGCCCCTGATCCGACAGTTGGCTGTATTGCTCCCTTGCCGCCGCCAGGTAATCATAACGGCGGGGATACTCCTGGTGCAGCTGATGGTGGGATCACCTCTTCTTCTGAGACCGGCGTCACCGTTTTCATGACACACTACTTTACTGTTACGGAGACTGTCCCGGTCGTTGCTGTTACCAAGACTCCTAGCCATGTTCCCGAGCATACGGTGGTTACCACCAGCCTTGGCTCTATTATTCCCGAATCCACCACTAGGGAGTCCACGACGACAGTCACTCTCACTTCCACCTATACCAAAGTCATTACCGTTACTCCCTCTAAATCTGCAGTCAGTGCTCCCTCGAGCAGCAAAACTTCGACACTGCGTTTCAGTGGAATTGGCCCTAATGGCTGGAACATAACTCGTCCTACGGCAGGAAATGCGGCAGCCTCTATTTCTGCTTCTTCGTTCCAGTACAAGATAGTGCACACCGGAGTGCCAGTGGTGAAGAGGCACCTGGAGGAACGGCAAGCTGATGAATGGATTACTGCAACCATCGACGGGGTGGTCGTCTCGTGGATCAACACCTATAATCCCACAAAGCCGACGGGAACTTCTGGAGCTTCTGCTGCTACTTCTGCCGGCTTTACGCCCTCTCCGACTCCGAGCGACTGTGGTGAGATTGGAAACTTCACAATCAACGTGAGTATCTATTAGGTCATTGAATGACGCAAGCTCCAGAAACCAACTGACGTTTCGCATTCAGTTCGACCATCTGCCTGTTTATAGTCCTCCACCTGGAATACCCGAGTCCTATCCCCCAATCTTTAGCCCATATTACCATTTCATGTTTTCTACAGGTTGGAGCTACGGAAAATCCTTTAGGGGATTCGTGCCCGTCTCGCTTCCACACATGGCAATCTTCAGACCAGAGACCCAGACCGACCCAGGCCTGCCCGAGGATCTCAAGAACGGAGCGCGCTTCGGAGCCGGCCAGCGGCTAGGAGACAGCGCGTTCTGGTTCAACGCGTACTCCTTGTCCTTCGGCTGCCCCGGTGGATCCACGAGCGAGACCTGCGACGTCGCGGTGACCGGATACAAGTACTCGCCCCAGGCCGGAGACGAGTACAAGGCGCACGTCCAGCTCTTCCACGTCCCAACCTGCGCCAGCGGCGCCCAGAACTGCACTTTTACGACCCTCAACCTCGATGACGGGTTCAGGGGGCTGACTGGCCTCCTGTTCAACGCCACCGTTGGCGCTTCTTCGAGCGCCTGGGTCCTCGATGACCTCCGCCTCGACTGGTACGACGATTCTTGCGCTGCGGGACAGCTTCGCTCCCGATCCGCGTGAATTGCTTATTTTATTCATCGCTGGGCCATGGAGCGTTTTCTCTTCGGAGAGAGAGAGCGTTGAATTGAATCGAAGTTCCGTCAGTTGGGGAGAACCTAGGACCTAGCATGGGACTTTCAAAATAAAAAAGCTGAATGACACAATATGCGGTTTCGATTTGTACAATAGTACAGAATATGGAACGACTAACGAAGATGAACTGATCGATTGATTCGAAAATGAGAAAAATCTTCTTTTGTAGACTATTGAGAGGCCTCCCTGCTTATTGATTTGATTTAACCCTAAGATAAATCTGTAAACCCAACCTGCCACCAAACATTAAGCTAGATTTTTCTAGCACTCGTGCCAAGGCCATTGTTGACCGGATCTTGACTTTTTTGCTTCAATTTTTCCTTTTAGGCAATTCTACAGGAGGAGATCTTGTTGGATGTTCATCTGGGGTTGATGATGATAGATATCAATCATCACGTGATACGATTTAGGAAATGCTATTCAGGAGCTACGACATGCTAACAGCGTCGAGAGCTGCCTTCGTCTTTCTCAAAATTCTATATTTTGCTTCTTATTAGCATACTTTGTTGTCTCATAAGGGGTACGCAGAGAGATCCAACTTTCTTTGTTGTACTAATAAGGAGCGCCGCTCCAGGGATCACCCGGCAAGCATGCTATCCGCTCTCCGCATTCATTCCGGCCAAGCCGCGGAGGACAACCTCATAGCTCGTCATCAGCCTCGAGCCTCCGGACTTCCCGCCGTCAACCCCTGCAGAGAAATATAATTCCATTGTGTGGTCTCTTTAATATCTCTGTTCTCAGTAAACTGCACTGTTTATCGTTATTTCCAGTATCGTATCACCCACGATGAAGCTACTAGGGCGACAGTATTGAGCTGGAGCCTGCTCAGTTTCGCGCCCGACAATCTGTTATCAATATTGAGTATTATCCCTCCATGTCACTGATTTCCATCCGGGAGCTCGTCCCGTTCGAGCCAGGCCAGAACGACACAGACGTAATCATCAACAATGTCCACTTCAACCGGACCGCGCTCAACTACTACAACTACACCCTGTACTCGAACGGGACCCTCTCGAACGGGTCGAACTGCTGGCTCGCGTTCAGCATCTTCCAGCCGCACATGTTCCTGAACGGGTCCTTCATCAACGCCACCTCCTGCTACTCGCCCATCCAGGACATGGGCAGGCACGGGAAGCTCGGGATCGCCTTCGCAGCCATGTTCGCGACCTCGATCCTGTTTACCCTGGGGAGCCTGCGGAAACACGGGAAGAGGTATCTGCCTCTGGAGCGGAGGTGGCAGACGGTCGGGCGCAGATGGCAGTGGTACTGGTTGCTGGTTGTTGCGGCCTGCGGCACCATCAGCTGCTTTATGGGCGTCGACGTCGACCGCGATTACCTGCAGAGCACGGCGCTGGTCCTGCAGAGTCTCTTCTACTATCTCATGACACCGGCTTTGATAGCTGCTGTGTGGGAAAGTGTGCGACACTGGTAAGGGCACTATTATTTTCTTCTTCTGAATAATGGGCCATCTAGGAAGCAGGATTGATTGTTTTTGCTACACCAGGGGTTCGTGGCAGGCACGCCAGGTCTACGACCGGGATCTCACTGCGTTCACGGAAGAAAACACTCGAGAAAGCCAGGAGTTCTGGATGCCATTGGTCTTCTATCTGTTCGATTGGTTGAATTTCTTCCTGGCAATCCCGCGAAGCTGGTCGCCCATCCAGCTGCAACGAAGCCCTGAACAGCAAGACGCGCGCGCCAAACCCGCAGCTACGGACGCGCGTTTCAAAGCTGCCGGTTTCATGGCCCTCGCGGCGGTGCTCGTCATCTGTTACAGCCTTGAGCACAGCATCTACCGGTACAGCCCACGGCCAACAAGCAGGTTACGACGGTGGATCTTTTATCTGCAAGCGGCTCCCATCAAGTACATACTCGCAATCATGCTCCTGGGCGTCAAGGTCGGTTACACGATTGCTTCCGCCTTCAAGTGGTCGGTCTCGCCGTTCAAGTACGATATCAACTCCGGCTGGATATACGGGTTAGGCTACACCCCGGCCTTGCTGATCATAATCATCTTCAACATCAGCGGCTACGTAGAGCAGAATGAAGACCAGTCCTTGATCGCGCAGCGCGAGGAACGGCGCCGTACCCTCGACGCGGAGCTTGGACCGAGGCACAAGAAGCCCAATTGGTGGAGAAGGATGCGGCTGGACTACCGTCCTCCGGCACTAGATGAGAACGGAAGACTGAAAGCCTTCATTATGGAGATCGGAGGGGGCAAGCCGACCCATCGAAACATTGAGCGCTATGTTGAAATGGGCACCATGCGCACGCGCTACGGGGATGACGATGATAAAGATAATGCTGTTGTGGATAATGGAGTCGAAGTCACTTCGTCGTCTACCAACCGCTACAGCGAATTGACCGACCCTTTCACCGACACCGCCAGCAGCCATGTCGGCTTGAGACATTCGCACCACAGTCCGGATCGGCAGACAAGCTACGCAGCGACCTCCTCTGGCGACTCGGTGACGTCGCAGGCACAGCCTCAGACAGTGAGGAGTATGCTGGATGTAGATTTTGGCGGCACATCTGAGAGCCAGACGATGGATTGAGGATAGTCTTTTTTTTTTCTCATTTGATGGGAACTAACAGAGCACGAGTAGCCTTTGGAGCTGCCTTCGAATATTCTTCAACGGTCACAAGCGACCAACTGAGCGCAGTCGATCAGACATTGACGAGATATGCCTTCAAACCCGGTTTAACAGTTAATTTTTGTTTCAGGAGTAATTCTCCTCCTTTCCGTCTTGTCTGACTATATACGATCACATTTACATGAGATGGTTGGGCCTTCTTGAAGGATACGGATGTGGCAGGAAAACAGTCAGCAATGGTTATGGTTATGGTATGGGTTATGGTTGGCTACTTTTGAAAACTCTTCATGATGGCAACTTGGTGTCATATGAATTAACGATTATCTACATCTACATCTTTCATGCTATGATGCTTCTCGGCCCTTTATTTACCTATTCATGTCTTCTCAATACAGTTGCATTCTTTAGGTCTCTGGAACTGCCTCTCCTGTTCTGAATATGGCTATGGCTATGTGGCAGTAGGTAGGTCGGTTATTTATCATAACAATAATGCAGAGAAAATTAATACCTTTGTCGATTTGCTTGGTGCTGTATCTGCATAGAGTACTGGAGGGACACAACATATTTCACCAACATACTGCATATCTAGCTCTTATTTTAGGTACTGTATGTACTGTAGAACACAGTTATTATCCATAGAAACAAAATGAGAGAAAAAAAGATGTACAAGTAATCAATACTGCACGCAAAGAGTGAATTAAGCTTGGATCTCAGACCATACTATACTAAAATCTCACTCCTTTGTCCCTCCCTTTCTGCTATCTACATGCTGTGAGATGTGAAAGATGACCACCACGTCCATGATTAGTCCTATTGTTATTATACAACGTATGTACATACTTATCCAGTATCTCAGAGACCCGTATATGAAAGATCCGCTCAATAATAATAATAATAATAATAATAATGGAGGGTACGGCAATCCGGATGGAATCATGATGGATTCATCCATCTACAGCATTCTGTTTTACGATTTCCTGAAGAGGAAATTTCCATGTCCTTTTCCTTGTCGGGAAGATTTCTCGAACGGCCCGGGTCCCCTGGGTGCTCGGGGTTCGTCGGCGCCGGATCCATGTCCCTGGGGCCTGGGGAGGGGGCCTCCTTAATTACGGAGTAGTTGATTAGGTGCTTACCTACAGTGCATACCTAGCTAAGCTAAGCTTAGATTGTGTGGCATCATATGATACCTATGGTATGTTCTACGGGGCATATTATATTACTATTGCTATATTTATTTATAGCAACAGCAACCAACAACAGCAAAAACCCCAGGGGGGAGTTTGGGGGGGAGGGACGGGGGAACTACTTACCTAAGAAATATGCGCAGTGAGATGTTTCTGTTTACAGTGAGACGGTGAGACTGAGACAATAATAATAAATCACTCGGATTCTATATTCTTATTCTTCTTATATAATGATATTGTAAGCGAGCAAGCAAGCAAGAAAGCATGTCATTAGTACGTAGTAGCATACGAAGTAGTATTATATTAGTATTAGTACTGTTCGGTTCGGTTCGCTCGCCTGCACGTGTCAGTGTCAGGTGTCAGCGTCACTGTCAGGGACTCAGGGTCCATTCAAACATTCAAATTTAGCTGATGTAGATGGGGCCCGGGGCGGAGACGCTAAGTGGAATTGCGCAGTTAAAGTTGAATTAGTAGGTACGGAGTAATAAACTAGGTAAGTACGGAGTAGGTAGGTAGCTAGCTAGCTAGGTAATATTAAATAATAGTTGTGATTATTATTAGTCTCAGGCCACCTACCTACCTACCTAGCTAGGTACCTAGGTAGGTAGTACAGCACCTGCCTTAAATGGTCTTTCGTCCGAATCTACTCCGTAGGCAGAGGCAGTGGGTACTACATCTATGGCCGCCAACAGGCCCCGACCGAGTACGGAGTACCGAGTTCTCCGTCCTCCGATGGTCATGATCATGATCATAATCATGATGGATGGGGATCATGGGCACTCCGTAAGAGAGGTTCAGAAGCAGGTAAGTAGGTAAGTAAGTAAGCTTAGCTCTAGAAGTGTTTCAGAGAGAAACTAGCAGGTAGTCCCTCCTAGATACAGTAGGTACTGTACCTACCTAAACTATGAAGTTCAGCCAAGTCTCATTCATAATAGACTACCATGTAGATCGGTTGCGCCTAAGAACCCCCCACCCACCCGTTGACTTCTAGAAGCCACAATAATTAGTCAATTACTGTGCATATCATTATTGATAATCTAAGACATTTAATTAAAGTATGTCTTTTGCGCATTAGGGACGGACCAAGGATCTATCCGTCTGTTGATCTTTTTCCTAGGTGGGCTAGATTAATTAATTAATTAGGATTGTGGATATATATATAGATAGAGAGACAGGTAGATAGATTAGACACTGCTAGGGGGTGGGTCCTTACCTATCTATCTAAGCTACGGAGTAGATACTACTCCTCACTGCGTGGATTCACGTGTTTTAATATTATTGCGTGTATGTGATGTGCATGTATGTACTCCGTACATGATCATATGATCAACAATAAGCCAGCCTCAGGGAGGAGCACAGTATATGCGCAGTATGTATATCCATAGCATTATTAAAGGCACTAGCCTACAACTACCCAGGCAGGTAATTGTGTACCTATACCTATCCTATTACTTACTTAATTGATTGAACCCTGTGTTTAATGCGCGCATCGTTAAACGCGTACTATATCCAGTACGGAGTGATAGGGTAGACCCTGCAAGAGTTCACAGTAAATAAGAACGACATACATAGCATTGATATAAGTTTAGGAATAGAATGCTTACTTACTATTGTTCGCGTTGCTATTTGTGGGGTAAAGAGGGGCGAGAAATTCTCCGTGGCAAATACCCAATCGAGGAGCATATTATATGTAGTAGAGTAGACCGGAGCTATCATCGTTAGTCGCCAGATCGATGGTTTTGAGTCAAGCCACGTGGACAACTGAATTTGGTAGAACCGTAGGAGGCTTTGGATGCGTCTGCTATCTATACGAAAGAGGAAAGAACGCCTTGGCTGCGATGCATGTTGACAATGTTGACATTGATCTAGCCACAACCTCCTGAATGCAGTGCAGAGGTAACAAGACTTTTCTGCCAACATGATCAATCGACAGTGCTTTAGCCAGGGAGAAATGAACAATGTGGCTAAAGTATGTACATTCGAGTCGAATGTCATCAAGGATCAATCAGATCCGTAAGGGGCAACGGCCCCAGGAGGCAACAGAAGAACAAGAAGAAACACATCTGAACAGTATCAGGAGAAAGGAAAAGGGCAAAGAAACTGTAACAACGGATGAAAAATCAAGTGCAATCGTATACGGAATGGAATATCGCCACGTAATCGATCTTGAAGCCGGTCCCAATGCCCCCATTTATGTATGACCCGTGAAAATCCGATTCGAAAACGCTCATCCCATGCAAGTAAATAACAATGCACCGCTCTCTCTGTACAAACGCCATGCCATATCAGTGTTTCAACAGCAATCACCAATGGAAAAAAAACAAGATGCCAATAACAAGAATGTACAAAAAACCTTCGTTTTGTACAAATTTGATGAGGTGGCCGGCTTCGTGGTCGGCATGTAATGGGGAGGATAAACTCCCCGAAAACGCAGTGTGGTATCTCGCAGTTAAGAAACAAAATCGAAAGTGAGAAACGAGGAGCTCCTTGGTCGGCGCATCAGACGGTGAAAACCCGATCCAGTTGACGTATGGCTCTGATGTCCTCTCCTCCAAATCCGATCTTCTCACTTGGGATATCCTTTGGCCCATCCGGCACAGGGGGCACGGCGCTGATCCCATTGGGACTTGTGCCGTCAGTTCGCGGCAACTCCCCCGGCTTTGGCGCGTCAGTAGATACAGGAGGTACGGGCGCGCCGTTCATGAGCGCTCCAATGCTGGGGACTGTAGGAGCGGAGCTCGCCGCTTCGAGAGGCTTGACCGCAGTGTTTGGAGGCGGGAGAAGCGGCTGGCTTGACAGTACTTGCTTCTGCAAAGGTGGGCTGGGGATTGTCCTGGGCGGGTCACCATTCCTTTGAATTTGGTGCGACTGTGTCCGCGGAGACATCAGGCGTGGATCGACCGAACCAGGACCATAGCTCCGGGAACTCCTCGGCTGCGTATCCAGGGTGCTTTGAGGGACGGCGGGTGAGCGACCGGCAAATGCAGGAAGAGCAGGGGCAGAAGCAGTGCTGGGCGGAAGAGGCGGAGGCAACGTGCTCTCTGATTGATGATGGGAAGACGCTTCATGGGGAGCAGGCAAGGCATGATGTTGCGGTGGAGGGGGCAATGCTGGCGGATATTGATATTGAGCATATGTCAACTGGCCAGGGATGGAGGACATCGGCGGAGGAAGGTAGGTATATGGAATCGTCATTGCTGGCGGAGTTGCCAACGGGGTGGGCGGCCAGGCATAAGTATAGGTCTGAGGATGCGCGGCTCCTGATCGCGGATATCCCAGCGCAGGATGCGGGGATAATGAGAACGTAGCTCCCGCCATTGGGCCTCGAGTCACGACAGGCAGGTTTTGCTGGTCGTTCACCGTAGACTCCGGATACAGTCCCTTCTGCGGACGAATATGTCTAAGGGCGGGATCCGTTGACGGCTGCTGTAGATTAGCGGACGATGGATGCGACCGGGAATAGTAGCTGATCAGGTGCAGGTGCTGGCCGGTTGACGTTGTGATACTGAAGGATTGCTTCATGAGTCCATCTGGCTTGTAACGATAGCCATCGGGCCCGTCGTCGCCGCCCTGGTCGTCATCACTGCCTTTTGCGCTCTCTGGAGTCTTCCCGCCTCTCGAGCTGCCTCCACGCTTGCCCTCCATTTCCCTGTATGTCAAGAAGCTCCCCGACACCCTGCTGGCACTCCATGACTTGCCATCCGTCCACCGCCGCATCCCCGCTTCGCGCTCATCCCACACGAAAACAGAGCCCGATTTTATCGCCTGCCGCTCCTTCTCTGACAACCGTCTCTGGACTCTGGGAAGCAGGCCAAGGCGACAGGCCTCGAAGAGGATAATGGCGTCCGCGGGAGTGCGGACATGCCCGTGATACGTCTCCATCAGCCTTCTGAGCGACTGTGGAAACCCGGGAGGGTAACGTTGTGTGTCGAAAGCGTTGGTCGCTTCAAACCCGGGGGATCACCCTCTGTATCGCCCAGGTGCCGATAACACCAGCTCGATGGCTTTCTGATGCTGGAAGATAACCTGAGACTGTGTGCGACACAAGCGTGCTGTATCCGTCAGCGCTTCCTTTTTTTTCCCGGTCTCGATAGTCGGTTATGTACGCTGCGACCCGGGAAATATGCTAGACATAGGGGAATGAGCAAGGAGCAATTGCTGATAGGCGCCCTCGCAGATGTGCAAGAGGAGCGATTGAAGGAGCCGTTCAGGCAGGATCGAGAGGAGTAGGCGGAGTGGAGGAAAATAACAAGGATAAAAAAGGAATGGAGGAGAAGACCACGGTATCAGATCGTGGACCAACAACCTATGTGGGTAACGACGGGGAGATCCTCTCTCTACGTCACCCGGCAGAGAAACAAGGTTACTCGTCTGAAACCACCAGAGTGGAAGGGATCAGAGAGAGACAAATGCTGTGGGGCCGCAGGTCCAGAGCTGCCGAACCAGCCAGGACGATCGAAACGGCGGCCAAGGCCGCGCCGGCACAAGCAGGGGACGACGAGGTAGAAATTTAGAATCGAGATGGGGTGGGGACGGCGTCAACTCCACCGGCTTTGCCCTCGAACAGCAACTGGTCGTCTGGCGCTTCGCGAGGGGGCCCGCTGCCTGTGAGCGCTGGGCCCGACGGGGGCCGCGGTCTCCAGACAGGCGGACGGATTCCGGAAAAGAGGCTCTTGATGATGATCACTTTTTCCTCAGGACGATGGACGTTACTGAGGCTGTTCAGGCCGCGGGACAAGGTTGACGGCGGTGGGGAGAGAGCAGAGTTTGGGGATGGAAGAGACGATGATCGTCTCCCGCGGTCCTCTGGCTGTGATGCTCTCAGGTGGGCTCGGTGGACTCGCTATCCGCCCAAGCATGCAATCTTAATTCGATGCTGCATCAACGCCGGACCTTGGGAGATGAAGAGCGTCAGCAGCTGGACACCAGACGAAGGGGCGCACGCACAGCACGACCAGAGCAGCTTTCCCCAGGAACCACAAACACAAGACGCTGACGACCACGGTTCAAGCAGACGGACAGAGTGACTGACCAGAATACGTAGCCCGACACAGAAAGGACACGACAAGACGCACCGTGGGTCGCGGAGTGAGAGCAAGGAATGCGGCGTGTGTCGTGGGTGTTCTTGGCCGGCGACTCCCAAGACGCTCGCTTTCAGGCCGCCTGCTCGCAACTCCGGACAGTACTTCTCCCATCGGCCTCGCGACCTCAACTCCTCCCTCTGCTTCTCCACAAGACACCCGCTGCTCGCGATGCCTTTACGAGCGTCACATCGTCAAGCGATCCAGAACGCGCCAGCAGCAGCGCGCAGCCAAGGGCCGGTGGCGCTCTGATCCCTCGGGGTCCTGTTAGTGCGCAATTTCTGAAGCTTAAGCTTAATCCAACACGAGGAGACGGGCGCTGGACGTACAGGACCTCCAGACAAGGGCCCCACGGTTACGAACGAGTCCAGCAGCCCGTCGCACGCCTGGCGCGCCGAGGTGCGTGGCTGACGACATGTGTTGTGCCATATTACCAGTCCTGTTGGTCCCCATTGGACCCTGTCCCGATCCTGATAACCGGCGGAGAGGCTGGGCAGTCGAGCATTACGGAGCGCTTATTCATGACGCCGCCCAGATACACAAAGAAGCCACTGTGGCCTTGGCCTCTGACTCCCGGTCCGCAGGCCGCGACGGATTGAGAGTAATCAAATCGACCGTCCTGGGCCCTGATTTGCCAGCAGGGAGGATCTGCTGGGCTGCGGATACAACTGTAGACGGACCTTTGCCGTGTGGAGAATGAGATGAGCAATGTTTACGCAAAGGAACCCATGCGCCTGATGCATGTCACTCGCCGTGTGAGACTGAGCAATCTCCAGGAAAGATGCCTTCGAGATGCATGCCTATAGCTATGGAGCTTCTCTTTCCGGATTCTATACCCTGCGTGGCTTTCTACCTGCCCATTGGCTATGCATACGCTGTGCATAATGTACGGCCGCAGCAAACCACAGCAAGGTGGTAAACCAAAATAGGCTCGTCCTGTCTAAAGATGGAGCAGGAGCACAGCTCCGTATGTTACGCAAGCTCTTCGCGCGCACCCCTGATTCGGCCAAGGAAAAGGCATCCTCTCCGATGCCGAACAATGGGATGTCCATATCACATAGATCAAAGATCGCTAAAAGGCTATTTGGACCTGGTCCGTTTGTACTCAACCTCCCGCCTATCGACATGCAGAAGAGCCTTGCATGTGGCACAGATATTTCAGCAATAATGCTTGTCTGCGATAACATTTACCCCGTCCATGTCTTGGTAACTCCTCCGAATACAGGGACTCTGTTCTGTACTGTACTTATGCTTGGCTCTGGTGACTTATGTTCCAGAAGCCACATTATTTATAACACTGTCAACCACTGTTACAGGAAAACAGGATCCAGCTATCTTAACCGTTATTAGAAGTGACATCGCAGCTCTGATAATATGTCAGCGAACTCGGCCCGCCATGCTCTTATTACGATAGCTTCCAAAATGGGGCAGGCCGTGCCTATCTGCTTGGCTGACTCGACAAACAAATCATCTGCACCAGGGGAGGGGTCAGCGTCGCAGGCTGCCATCGCATTTATGAAGCAGCAGCTCTTCTGGGGTACTGCCGTATTGGATCGAGCGACGTGAGCTAGTCGTATTAATCCACAGATAGAGTTGTCTAGGGCGATGCTACTGCGACCTCAAAAGTCAGGAAAGTCTCAGTCATAATAAGCCGCGTTTGGTACCCGCGGCTCCATACATCTTAGCATCCTTAAGACAGGGCTAACTTGCGAGTCACCCTTGGGACCAACCGTCTCACTTGGGCACAATTTACCGTACACAAGATAATGCAACGTGCGCCTGGATTGTGTTGCATTGGGTACAGTACCTGCCTCCTTCGGAGTCTACACAGAGAACGGTACGGAGTGGAGAAAATGCCAGACGGAGAATCTGACCTGATGTGGGTGTTACAGAGTGGCTGCAGCATCATTGATTGTTGGCTGCGCGGCGGAAGACTTCATTCAGGACGATCAATGGCTTGACTCTGCGCTTTGTCGAGGATCAGTTCCTGGAAAAGATTATTATACAGACGATCGATCCAGAAGTAAGGAATAATCCCTGACAGGATTACTTACTCCGTACTCCGACAATGCCTGCTGACAGCCTGACGCTTTCCTTGGATCGACTCGGCTCCTTGGTGCTTGGCCAGCTCCACATTCCTAGGACGCTTCTGACATAGAACAGAGTGGAAAATGGCCGCTAAACTTAAGGCCAACAATCCATGGGACAAAGGGCGCAGTAAGCCTGTACTGCCCATCGGTTGTTTAATAATTATGCTGACCGCACACAGCACCATCGTTCAGGAATCAGGACCAGGGGGTTTGCTCAGGCTCATGTGAATATCATCCAGGCTCGCACCGAGCATGTTTGACGAACGCCAAATTTCGAGGACATGGCCGCCAAGTTCCACGACGTACGGCCAAGAGAAGTTTCTATCTCCCTAATCTCCGGTCGCTTCCTGCCATTACCCGTAGCTCCGTGACTGGTCAGCTCGCGAGACGGAGCGAGATTAGTAATTCGCTGGTAGCCAAACCGAAAAGCCGGGCCTTGATCACGGTCGCATATTTTTTTTTTTTTTTCTCGCATCACCAGCGTCGTTAAGGCAACAGATCCGAGGCTATCGAACGCTATTCCCGACTCGGCCCTTGACGCACGCAATAATCCCCTCAGCCTGGAGCCCCAATGCCCCCCAGTCGTCGCGGCGCCTTGGCGACATGTTATTCTCGTCAGGATGCGGCAGCGCACGGTAGACCTTGCAGCAACCTTGTTCCATCATCCGGCACTTGGTTCTTTGTTCTAACTGCTTACCCTTGATCTCACTCCATGCTGCGGATAGTACTCCACGGGGTACGCACTGCGTAGGTGTGGAGTGCTGAACAGTCAACAGTACCGCTCTGTCCTCTCATCAGACGCTGGCTGCGCCGCCTGCGAGAAGAGAAAAAGGGAGTTTTGACTTCAGCCAGCCAGGAGAAGCAGAGCTCATTGCGCGGTTTTCATGCTCCACTTGACGTCTGTCCTTTACAGTATCTGTGTACGCCTACGTAAGAGCTTACTTAGGTTTAAGAGCGTCATGAGATCTGCGCCCTGCAATGACACTCCGCGCAAAGAGGATGATGATGCCGTTCATCAATTCGTTCCCTTGGATGGAGCCATTCTCGGCGATATACGCGTGCTGCGCCCCGTGTTACACTCGATGATACCCTAATTTAAGATGTCAAGGAGATTGAGCCTGTCTGCCTGTGCAACATCACACGAGCTTATCTGCACTAAGCTAGGATAAATAACTGTCCAAAGAGGAAGCTGGTAATCGAACGCACGAAGTGGTGCTTTACTTTAACCTCATATTCCTTGAAATCTGCAGTGCTGCGGCAGATGGTTCCCAACTCGTCCGATCATCGTCAAGACTGTTAACCGTGGGTGCCCAAGAAGGAAATAAACACCAAAGATCAGAACTCCCTGCTCCACAGCACGGCTAAACACCCGGATCCAGCCAAGACTGCGGGTGCGCATGAATCCTGCATGATGCTAGGTGTGGTCTGTCAGCTGGTGACAGTCACCCATCCAATCGCTCATGGGCCTTCTCATCGGCCATCATATCTACATCGAACAAAAATCGCAGAAGGGAGAAGGCAAGGATGGGTGACTCTGACGCAGCTCTCCTCCTGGGGCACAAGTCTGAATCATCTGTTGGCCCCCGGTTTCACACCATTTAGGATCGTCAGCTTCTATCTGAGGCCACCAACTTCCGACCAGCGGCTTTGTCTTAAAGACGATGACCCTATTATTAATATAGGAGCTGGCAGGGATCCCACGCCTACCGCCCAGCCAGGAAACTCCCTATGTCAGTGTATTGTGTTGGGCCTTCTTTTTTAAACCTCGAACGAATGCATGAGATGTGTCTGCCTGGAAATAATACGAGAGGATTACGACCACTTGAATCGCAGCGACCGCAAACATCACTGCTTTTAGTATGCTGTCGAGTAATGTAGGGCTCGAGCCTCACACAAACGGACGGGCAACAGGCCTAGGGGGGCGCATATTTTGGATTTGGATGTGGTCCGAGACATGACGCGCCGTGGATGGGATCCGATCGGAGGCAGCGAAAGGCTTAACTGCGGTAAGCTTGTTAAGCATGATCAAGCCACGTCGGGCCAGATGGCAAATTAAAAGGAGCGGACTGGCTGGGGAGGAGACGAAAACAGAATATGGGCGCGAATAATGCCCAGACGCGCGGCGGACGACCATTACGAGAGCGCCGGACGGATCCTCGCGGTTTCTGGAATCATCATAGGATGGCCTGGGACATGGTTTGGCTCGGGGTCCACGCACCACGTTTTTTCTCGCCTGCTCTGCTGTGGGAAAAGACAGATGGATCCCTCGGTCATCCATGCCCACCAAGAACCGGAACGACACACAGATCGTCCTCAGCCGTCGTTTATCACTCCATGTTCGTCCGCGACAGGCCAATGATCGTTGTCTCGGCCATCGTCCGCCAGCTGCACGGCCACCACGGCAACCGAGTTCCGATAAACCAACATCACTCAGCTGTACTATTCCGTACGCGAATAGTACACGTACAGCACATGGTTCTGAGACTTTTTAAACTATCGAGAACTTCTTTTGGTGTCTTTGTCTTGGGACTCTGGGCCGCACACGTCGACTGGACCTTGGCAGCCGGTAGTACCCCCTTGCAAGACCGACCATTATTGATCATTGGCCTTAAGGGTTTGGGGGCGGGTCTGGGCTGGTTCAAAGTCGGTAAACCATCGAGCTTAATGTGATTGTGCGCATTGCCGAGCCTTAATCTAATAATGTCATCAACTCCCCGTCCCGGACTAGCAGAGGTGCGCCAAGCGAGAAACAGAAGAAACACCCCGGGACGGTGAACGGAGTATTAGTACACGTTATGTATGGAGCATAAATATTCCTCCGTGCTAAGTCGAGTCCGGTGAAAAAGGCGAGATCCGATTTCCTCTACTCCGTACGGAGTAGACCTCCTTCATGCGCCAGCTGCAGATCCGTCACAGAAGACTTAATTAATAATACTGACTACTTAGGCATGGCAGTCAAGCTGTGCGCTTCGGACTTACCCAGGCTGGAGTCGCTGGACAAAGAACCATCATCAATCAGCATCACATCAGCAAGCTTCTTTGAGCGCGGACTATTCCATTGTCCAACCTTAATACCGAAATAAGTTCCCCGTCCTCTTTGGCTTTGCCATGTGGAAACTGAGATTATCCTTATCTACCTACCTTCACGGTACTAGCGGACCTCCACAATCCGCCAAGCGGCCGAGGAAATCAAGTCACGCTGGAGCCTGGGCGGTCTGTCCGGACGGACACGAAGACCGATTTTCTGAAAAAGAGGACACAGCAGACGCATTATCCGTCCGGAGTCGCCCAGCAGTTCATTTTGAATATTGGTTCAAACCAACACGCTCTTACACAAGCAAACGATAACCTACCCCGGTCATGAGTCAGGAAAAGCAAACCCCGGAACCAAGAAGCACATGCCAGATGAAGCGAGCTGCAGGCGGGAGACGAAAGCTGAAACTCTGGAGCCTGGCTCGAGGTTTTCCGCTAAGAGCCGAGCTTCCAAGAGCTTGGCTTTCGGCTAAGTAGTAAGTTTGTCTTGAAACACATTATTCTTTTTTACCCTTCGATAGTCTGCAGCGGCCCTTCTTGGGTCTTGGCCCCGCTTCATCCAGCCACTCGGTAACTGGGGCATGCATCAATACGATTACGAGATGCCGGGCAAGCCCAGAACTATGGCAGAACAAGCAGCAACCGAGTTGCTCCGTAGAGACAGATTGTTTCGAGACGAATCATCCTGATGGGTCTTCGGCATTTTCACACACGAGTTGTAGCCGGCTATCACCGTATCACTAAAAATTATGTCGCCAATCACTATCTGCAGGACTTGGGGGTCCACGAACTCTGTACGCGATATGAAGTACGGAGTACATACATATGCTCGCAACAGACAGAACTGGTGGCAATAAGTTACATACAGTACGAGGCGGTTATTATCATTATCTATCAAGACTCAGCTTCCGCCTCGTGCTACGAGTTTACGAGCACAACATACACTTAACTGGCAGGAAGGGACCCGGTCGGGGAATTTACGTCGCCGTCGCGGAGATTTTATTATTATTGTCATCTTAATCGTGTGCCTACATACGTCTGCCGTATCACCATTTGTTTCATGTTAGTGTTGACCAAGCTGAAGAAGCCCTGAACCCTGAGGATGCGATCGAAGTTAGAACGCTGGGCCCCATTCGACAGACATGCTTCCTCCGTACAGTACTCAACTGTATGGATGCGGCCCGTTGCTTAACTTGCTGTAGTTTGGGCTTGACAATTATTATCTGAAGCTGGAAAGCTGCTGGTTCCACCAAACAGATCCGATCCAGTGGCAACGGCAGTAATCCGAGTTAGAGCTTACTCTACGCAGTACAACGGAGAAAAGGAGGGATCACGAGACAGGTATCGTCATCTATTCTTTCGTCAGACTTGTTTCTAAGAAGTTCTTTTTCTTCGACCATCACCGTACCCCCATGAACCAATGACTATGACAGCGACAGCCATGGGCTCTCTGCCATCTATCAGACTATCCGGACCTGACACGAGGAGTGGAGAAAAAGATGGTTGGGTGGCTTGAGACGGTTTCCCTCGTGTCTGCTGCCACGATCCAGACTTAACCATATATATCTTGTTATCATGCTGAGTCCTGACCCAAGGGATTCGGCAGACCCCCCCCCCCCCCCTAAGCATCATCTAATAATAAAATAGTAGCCTCCTTCGATCTGCTTCTTACGGAATGAATCCCTTATCTTACCATAATACCGTTATGGATAGTTATCCGGGGCTTGGCTGCTTGGGAAACCTGTCTGGTTTTACTTTTTTAGGTACTCCGTACCACTACTACCCATGTGACTGCCCAGAGGCCCCAGACAGACAGAAAGTCTTAGGCGCCCCAGCTTCTAAATCCTTCGTGGTGTGGCAAACAGTCTGGAGCAAGCAAGTTAACGTTCTGGGAAGGTCGGTTGCTAAGCAACCATGGATTTAAGATTACGAGGCATATGCCTAATTGAGAGTGTGTATTAGTATAATCATCGACTCGAAGGGGGCTAGATTTAGAACCATGGTTCTAGAGGGCTCTCTGAGGCTGAGCTGGCCCCCTCTTTTCTGAGTAATAATAATGAGTATCCGCTGGATCGTTATCCGTCGCATTAACTGAGAAGGCAATAATGCCGAGGTTGTAAGAGTGTGTGGCACTGTGTCGGCCCGACGTGATGATGACGACCGAATTAGGTAGGTACTCATAGATAGATCACTTGATTCGAGATGTTTTGTTGCGTAGCGATCAGATGCTGGTTCATCTACGTACTGAATTTGACATGATTTTCCTCTCTCTCTCTCTCAGTCTCTGCCTCTGGTTTCTCTCTGCGTCTTGATTTAGAACCGGGAGGGAGGGAGGCACGGGGAAAGTGAGTCTATTGTACAACAATAGAAATAGTAGTAGTATCCAAGAGAATGGGAGTATTTACTTAGCATACTTACCAGAAGCGCAGATGGCCATAGACTTTAGATACCTAGGTACTAGGCATCCTCCAATCAAGAAGCTGGAATACAATGGCTCTCTCGTGCTCTGATTTAATCAAGGATCTCAAATCGACTCTGCTTGATCATCGAAGGGTCCTGGAATGGAATTAGGTATACTTTGCAGAACTGCCAGCAGTATCTTGCGACCTTCGGAGCCGGGATCAGCTATGTAGAAACACATGTCACGCAGAATCTCCAGTAGATGAATCCGTCGTCTGATGTAAGGAAGCTCGATTCAATATGCTATAAACGGCCATGTACAAGGATCCTTGCACGAGTAAGGAAAGGAGGAAGAGAGAAGCGAAGGAACGCAAGGTCAGAAGATAAACATTACTAAGTCCAAAGCGGCACTAAACCTTTTAGTAAGGGTCGCGCGCCTAGTCAGGGCAAGATCCCTGTCAATATATAAGCTAGACATTATTACATATTTTATTCTTACTAGTATAGTAGATGAGACCCTTTATATAGTCTATGTAGATGCCTAGTAGAATACCTTTTAGCTGTCATCGAGTAGGTCAACCAGTGCAACTTTATGTTTTGTGCACTTCTCATTCTAGTTTAAGGACGACTTTTATAACAGCCCAAGTGAACGAAGCTAGTCATGCCGGCATTGTCTATAAAGACAAGGAAGTCATATACTCTCACTCTGACTTTTAACACCAAGTTAGAGTGACACCCGGACTGGAAAATAAGTTCATACATTCTTCAACTGCGGCATTCTTGCATCGGGATAGGACCATTTAAACGTGGATGATATAGCTTCCTCAAAGTCAGGTGCCATATGATTCTAGCAGTAATTGTTGAGAACTTGAGATTCAGAAACTCATTCAATGGAATATATGGATGATCTGGAGATATATAGATATAGGCAACAATAGAACGAGTTATAATCACACGTGCCAAAAACGCATACGCAACTCTATTGATAAGCCGGTCAAGGCAACATGTGACTGTACAATGGTGACTGACACACGGCACTAATCGTTACATTATTGTTATATCTATTTTAGAAAAATCTGTTAGCTATCCGTTGGAACTATCCGCGAGGCGGGAGCTGGAAGCATGTAGAGCCACAATTGGCAGGTCTTAAGGCAGAAATAGAAGAGGCTGTGTAAATGTCTCTAAACCAATGAGAGACAGAACTGTCATATTTGAGGTGTAGAGAACTTCACCAATGGGGAGACTGTGGTGTGGAGAATGTGAGACTTTGAACTGGCCCTGCACTTAATCACTCTAGTCGCGCGACCATCGCGACCATTGCACAGTGATCACCCATCGCCCGCGATTGAATGAGCTCAGGGGCGGTGATACTAACCTACTAAAATGAGAAAGGCAGTCGACAGGGTGCTCGTAGATTTGTGCTCGGTAGGTATGGGTATAGAATAACATGTTCCAGCTCCGCATAACAAACCAATCAAACCAGAAAAAGGAGAGATATAGAGAGAGAACTGCATAGATATGGATGAATCTCAAGATAAATGAATAGCTAAGTTAATAGATGATCATTATCTAGGCTTCCAGGCAGACCGAGAGGCAGAAGAAAACAGACAGAAGCACACGCCATATACATTTTCTGTTATCTGTTTGTTCAAAGACATCCATCCATTTATCCATCCATCTATCTATCTATAGCCGCCGCTTTCTCCCGTTCTTCAGGACTATCATCGACGTACAGTACACTCTCGCTCTCACTCTAGTGTCTTGAGAACGACCTCTGGCTGAAGATAGGCTTGGCTGACTGGCATCTTCCCTAAGTAAGAAGAAGGCAAGAGGCCCTTAGGATGTGGTGGAGTTGAGATGCTTCAGTAATTAATAAATCTATATATCCATATTGGTATTGATATTCATATTCATAAAAAATTGAATGTTAAGAACAAGAATTTGGGGCGGGCGGGCTGGGATAGAATCGCTACTAAGAATGTTCGGGACAAGACCTTTGACTGATGGAGAAGGAGGACCTTGGGACTGAAATTGCCCTCTTCCTAGCAGAGAAGAAAACAGGACTATGTCTACCAGCGGGAACAAGAGACCTTCATGCTAGATTTTGGGATATCTATTCCGACGATATAATGCGATACAATGTATATAGTACAGTTGGACGTTACGAGAGACACAGAACAGACATGCATGGCTGGTATATCATGTTCTCATGGCCAAATAAGCAAGAAATAAAAGTAGCAGAAGAATCTTCCTCTACTTAACACTCCGCCCTCCCAAAATACCGCGGAAACGGCACCACATCCCTGACGCTGCTCACGCCAGCCAGGTAGCCCAGGAACCTGTCGAACCCGAGCCCGAACCCCCCGTGGGGCGCGGTGCCCCAGCGACGGAGGTCCGCGTACCACCGCAGGTGGCCGAGATCTTCATTCGGCTGGAGGTACGGGTACGAAGGCTCCACCGGAGAAGCAGCGTCACCGCGATCGCTGGGACGCGTCTTGATGAGGCCGTGCTCGCGCATGTTCTGGATCAGGTTGGGCAAGCGGTGTTCGCGGAGCGAGCCGCCCGCGACCTCGCTGATCTCGGGCATCAGGAGGTCGAAGCATGCCACGGTTTGCTTTTCGTTGGCTGACGAGGAGGAGTCCGTGTCCACGTCTGAGGGAGCCATGTAGAACGGCTTGACGGCCTTTGGGTAGTCGGTCACGAAGACCGGAGTGCCGCCACAGATCTTCTCGACGATGTACTTCTCGTGCTCAAGCTGGAGGCCTTCGGACCACGACGGCGGGAATTGGAAGGACGCGCCGTGGTTCGCCACTGCGTCCTGGAGGAGCTCGATGGCGCGCGTGTATGTGAGGCGGTGCCACCGGGGACCTTCGATCAAGTTGAGCCATCTTTGACGCAGCGCGGAAGAAGAATCGGAGTCCGCATCTTCCTGCCCAGATTCGCCCGTTCTCTTCGCCGTCAGGACCTCCTGCCCCACCGGCGTGTCGTACAGTCTCCGCGTCAGATCGCGAACGATATACTCGACGAGATCCGTGAGCGAATCCAGATCGCGCATGAAGTTGACCTCCACTTCGAGCATGTAGAACTCGCTAAGGTGGCGCGGTGTGTCGCTCTTCTCGGCCCTGAACGTCGGGGAGAGCGTCCACACGCTGCCCAATTGCGCAGCATATGCCTCGAGGTGCAGTTGCGAAGACACGGTCAGGTACTTTGGTGACCGGAAGAAATGTTCAGCATCGGCACCAGAACCCACAGAGTCCCGGGGAATGACGGTAAAGGTCTCCCCGGCACCCTCGCAATCGGACGAGGTTATCAACGGCGGCTGGACCTGTGTGAAAGCTCCGCTTGGATGCGACCGGAATACGTTCCCGAGCTGGAATATGCACTCCGATCGGAATCGCGACAGGAGGGAGTTGAACGGCGTTCTCAGCCGGAGGTGGGGGATCTGTCGAAGGAAATCGGGCGTGTGATACTTCTTCTGAATAGGATATGTCTGTTTCGAGTCGAACCATATTAATCCCAGTGTCCTTTGCGCCTCTTTTTTGTAGACCCGGAACTCACCTCAGGATCACACGCGCCGACTACCTTCACCTCAGTAGTCTGAAGCTCATGACTCTGCTCCTTGCCAGGGGGACAAGCTTTCCACAGACCGGTTATCTCAACCGCCGCTCCGGTGGTTAAACTGGTATCCGCACGGAGATGTCAGCAGTTGGACTGAGAAATGGGTATTCATTCCATTCGGTTTCGGAGAACATACTCAGCCGCCTGCTCCGGTTTCAGAATAGCCTGCAGCGGCTGCACCGTCGAGCCGTCCGTGATCTCTGCGAATGCGAACCGCTTCTGCTTCCTGACCGACCGGATGAAGCCCTGCACCGTTACCTCCTTGTCCTCGAGACTCGAGGTGCCGTCTTGCCGGGACGATGCCTGGAGAATCTGCGCGCATCGCAGCGGCGCGGGGCGATTGACGGTCGACGGCTGGTGGCTGTTAAGCCTTGAGACGGATGTGACGAAGCTCCGCCACCATGTCCGCATTGCGCGCGAAGCAAATCGGGTTGAAAAGGGGCTCCAATTGAAGTTGTGTTGTTTGGATAGAGGTCAGCGTCAACAGCGATGCGAATAAAAGATCGCGTTTGATGCGTTTGATCGGGCAGATGCGGTTCGTCTCGGCGGCAGATGTGACCCCGCCAACCCTAATCGGACTACGCAGTATATCTACGAGGTACTGAATACGTTTTATGAACCGCCATGATGATAGCATCCTCTCAGCATACACTTATCTCCAATTAAGCTAATGTAGGAAGAATGGTGCTGCTTTTCTCCTTTACAGTCAAGAGGAAGACAACAACCATGCAGCTCCAATTTCTGCACAATTTACGCATAGATCACTGTTCCGGGCTCACGAGGTGACTTGAATCGCTTGAAGCCAAGCAGCAAGGCTGAAAATAGTATCATTCCGAACTGGCCCGTGAACTGCAGTACATACAAGAATCCCGTAATCACATAGAAATGAAAGGATCGCAATACCGTTAACCCTAAGGATGAATTCAATCATGAAATGACCATACCGAAATGGAGTCTGTGAGAAAGTTTTCCGAAATCAGCCGAGAAGTAGACCAGACCAGAGAGTCCGCAGCTCATTAAATCAGCGAGCCCTGTTGTGCATAAGCCTTTCTCTCTTCCTCAATCATATCAATCGCATCTGAGATTCTACCACCGGCCGCTTCTGCATATACTCTGAGCCTCTGTCGACCTTCATCACTCGCGCTCCCGTATCCTAGGGTAAGCAGAGCGGTCACACAGTGGTCAATGGCGCTCTGCTTCCACGCTGACTGTTGCACATTCAGTGGGCGCGGTCCAGACGGACGTGCGGTAGGTCTTGCATCTCTTTTGCGCGACGAGTTGTTAACGGGAAAGCTCCCCGGAGTATTCGCACGGGCATCGGAGGAGGGCCTTGAAGGAATTGTATCCGCAGGTCTCGAAGGTCGGCGCACCATGTGATTCTCGCGAATTTGGCGTAGAGGATCACGCTCCGTTGCGCTGCGTCTCAGAGATCCGTCAGGCCTGTAGAGTGGATCGAAAGGGCCTGGAAGCCTGGCCGCTGGGTCTGCAGCAATGACGGTATTCGAACGACGCAGTTGATCTGTGCCATGTAGTGAAGGATTGACATTTGTTTTCTCACGATTTTCCTGCGTGTCTTGAGGGAAGCTGCCAGGTATGGCTTGTGCTGGAGGATTAGAAGTACGCTGTACGTCCTTCTTTTCCGAGTCGTGTGTCCCAGAATTTATCTTCGAAGCACATCCAGTCGATTGCGTCCCAGGACTGGGACGCGGTTTCGTACGAGCAAAACATTGTTGGCTGGCCAAGATATGAGCATCCAGCTGGGAGACCGGTGGGAATCGCGTCATGTCTGAGTCTGGAGCTGGAAGGTTTCCGGGCACGGAGGGTGAGGTGGCATTGCTAGTGACAGAGCGCTGGGAGTCTCCTGACAGGAGAGAAGGATAGCGTGCCGATAACTCGGGGTCTTCATCCACTTCATCAAGCATGCTGACTTCATTTTGATCCCCAGGCGGGTGCGTAGTCGTATCCTCGTCTTTGCGTGTCCGGTTCGCAGGATTGCTATCATTGGGAGCTGTAAACGGTCTACTCTTTTGAATCTGTTCGGATGTTGTGCCATTAGCGGGGTGCCATGATTGCCGGTGGCGAAAAGGGCTGATGAAGGCTGGCTCCAGAGTGATTCGTCCGGGGTTGGCAGAGGTGGCCATAGATGGTCTCGTACCATTAGGGACTTTTGGCGGGGTCTCCAAAGTGTTGATAGGGCAGTGGTCACTGAATTCAAGGTTTATTGCGTGGCCATCAATGTGGGCACCTTGAAGAGCGGCCAAAGCTGCTGCGGCTGCATAGGTAGACGGAAAATGGACATATCCGAAGCCTGCGTGTTTTCCAGTCTCCGAATCTATCGGCAGGTGAACATTAGCCAGGAAGCCCTTGGAGGCGAAAACATCCTGGATTGTCTTTTCGGTCACGTTAAATCCTACGTTCCCGATGAACAGCGTTCCATTCGCAGATTGGGACATCTGCTGGTTGAGCTGTTGTTCCAGTGGCAGCATAGGACCATTAATATGGATATCGCGAGGGAGTTGCCGGTGCAATGATGGCGGTGAAAACCGTGGATGAGCATAACTCGACCAGTGCGAATGGCCAGGTTGGTGTGGCTGCCCAAACGGCCTAGGAAATAACGGATGCGGCGGAGGTGTCGGATTGGTCTTATTGAAAGGAGCCGGGAGAACTGATCCGGTAGCAGAATGTTGCATGTTGTCTAAATATGGAAGCAGGCGTCTCCGTGGCGGCTGGTCGTCGGGTTCAATTGGGTGCGGTGGGATCTTTGTAGTGACTCCGCGATCAGATCCCGGTGAAATTTTCTCGTTGCTCAGTCCTTCCGCCTGAGAGTCTGGTTTCCCCGTTCTGTTAGAGGCGGAAGCATCATCTGGTGTTCTGTTCTCATTCTCGGATAGACCGGAGTGTGATGCCGGCTGTTGATCAGATTCAGCGGTGCGGGGAGCTGGACCGTTTGTTGCAGAATCCTCGAGACGATCATTAACTTGCGGCCGAACCTCCGATTGAGAGGCAGCTGATGCATTCTGAGTAGAAGACTCATTTTGGGTGCCCGAAGTTCGGCGTCCACACTCAGCCTCAAAGGCGGCAAACAAGGTCCGGCTTATTTGGCCAAATTCCCCTGCCAGTGTCCGTAAACCGTCAACAGCTTGCTCAGCAGCGGGATGAAGTTGAGCTTGTCGAACTCTATCTGCTGCACGTCCTGTAGCAACCGAAGCGTCGTGGAGTGCGTTTGCCAGATTCTTCACACGAGACTCAAGTGCCGTAAAAGCGCCTTGTAAAGTAGTTCCAACATGTTCCGGGAGGGTTCTCTGAAGTTGCGACAGCTGACGCTCCAGACGCTCGATCTCCGGAACTCTCGACTTCAACTCCGAACCAACGAGTTCCACCCCGCTGACAATGTTCTGCACGGCGTGGGCAAGTATGTAGGCAGGCCTCGGGGGTCCATTTGTTGCTTGCCGTTGGTCGGCAGAGGATGTAGTTGTATCCAATTGGGGTGTCCCATCCTCACTGGAGCCTGAGGCTTCCATGATTTTGGCCATCTCAGCCTCGAATGCTGCGAGCAAGGGCTGACTCTCATCTTTAGCAGCCGGTTCGACAGCTTCTGAGGACCCTTTCTGTTGCCTTGTCTCAACGGAATCACTCGCGAAAGCATTTCCTGGACTGTGCGATGCAAATGGGGTCTCCTTAAAGGAAGGTATGGAGAATGGAATAGAAGAGGAACCAGCTGATAAATTTCTCAGGCCACGTAGACGAGCCCCTGCCTCTTGTGCCTAGAATTTATAAGTCTAAATTCCCACGATAGTTTGGTGATGGGATTACTCACCTGCCGCTTCCCCTCGGCAGTAATACTAGCCGCGGTAGTCAGACCAAATTCAATGAGATCTGATGCTCTACTACGTTCAGCTGAACTGCCATTTCTGTTATTAGGTGATTGACTTGGGACATTTGGCTTGCTAGAGACCGGTGGTTTTGCTTGCGTTCCAAGCTCGGGCTGGGAAAGTTCTGTCAGCGGCAACCGAGGTGGATTACACGCTTGAAACCACAGCTCGCGGAGGTTATTAAAAGTCTTTCCGGAATCTGAATCTGTCGTCTTTTTGGAGTTGACCGTGTCTTCCGTTCCCTGGCCCGCATCTGCGGTATTTGCATCGACATCATGCACCGTGAGAGTCTGCCGGATTGGCGACTTCGGGCGTTCAGAAGACTCTGACGTCTCTGAGGACCTGGTCTCGAATTTCTTCCATAGCTCCGTAACGGAGTTCGACCGATGAATGTCAAATGCATGCATCGGGCTGGAGTCGCCTCGGGGAGGAGAAGAGGGTGAGCGGGGAAGCGTGTAGACATTGACAGGCTCATCTAGACGTTGAGAAAGCTCGATGGACGACCCGACCTAGGAACATATGAGAATCAAGACAAGAAAACTGGCAGATAGCTTTCAATCAGTGGGACTCACAGTGATAATCTCCCCATCGTCATCATCCATATACATCAGCCTGGCACGGGGATGGCTCGAAACTATCTCATCATATTCGGGAGCCGAGATCTGGACAACGCCATGACGGCGGCCTGACTGTAGCGGATTCTCCGATCCAGAGTTCCTCACATGGTCGTTGTTATCCCTAGCAGTCTGGTGCGCATTCTGTTCGGGAAGAGGGCTGTGGAGATCCCTGATTTGAAATGGTTTCAACATAGTGGATGATATGAGGCTCTCCGAAAGAAAAGGGAACGCGTTTGGATGCTAGCTGGAGGGGTATACGACAGGAGTAAATGGAGAGCAGAGCTGCTAGGAGCAACCGACTATATCACAAGATTGGTAACTAGGAGGAAGGGTAGAGAGCTAGTATGCAGGAAATGCAGGCTTTCATGAACACAGCAGCTCCTGAGGAAGCATCGAAGACGCTGACAGGCCTCGAGAATGCTCTTGGATGCTCTGTTTGGAGGTGAAGCAGTCTAGGGAGGAAGACAGCGTCAGGAGCTGCGCTTCTGAAGTCAAAAGGTCGTCAGAACCTCTGCTGGGATACACCCGCAGACCGGAACTTCCAGACCAGCAGACGCGGGCAGGCCGGAGATGGAAGACAAACTCCAGGCAACAGAGTAAACGGTCTGGAGGATGAAGCTCTCGCGACACAACGTCACGGGCGGCAGAGCCCGGCCACTCGAGAGTCGAGGGTTTCCGGCGCCCGCTTCCCCGCCCTCTGTCCGCCTCGCCGCGCCATGCCGCTTCGGGTCGCACCCCGACCCGGCCCAGAGCGCGCCGGACAGGGTTTGCGATGCCCTCAAGACCGACGCAAGTGCAGCCAGCAGGTCTACCCTCATCGCGTCCGGCCTTATAGAGGCTTGGTCGGGCTCATCATCATCTCGTTGCGTCCATGACATCTACTTGACCTCGAACTTCTCCCCCGCCGACGTCGTTTCGTGCCTTTTCGCAGGCCAGGAGAGTGAACCTCTTCATCTCCGCGTTTCTTTCCCCCTTTCATTCAAGGGCGGCCGATGGACCGTATCACCTACAAAGCACGACCTCTCGAACGCCTCGAGAGACTCCTTTTCGACCACATCGTCCCAACTTGAACACCTCCCTGAGCCGCAATGGCGCGCAGCAATCACTCCTCCCACTCCAAAAACCCCCCGGAGCGCAGCGTCAAGAGCGTCGTGCTGGGCAACCTCCTCTTCAAGACCTGGTTCCACTCGATCTACCCGGAGGAGCTCGTCGGCAAGGACACGGAGCGGCTGTACGTCTGCCCCTGGTGCTTCCGGTACTCGTGCGACGTCGACGCCTACGCGGGGCACACGCGCGTGTGCCAGCACCGCACGACCCCGCCGGGGACCAAGATCTACGAGCACGGCGGCTACGCCGTGTGGGAGCTGGACGGCGAGGACCACAAGCTGTTCGCGCAGAACCTGTCGCTCTTTGCGAAGCTCTTCCTCGACCACAAGTCCGTCTTCTTCGACGTCGCCTCGTTCCTCTACTACATCCTCACCTACACCGACCCGCGGAACCCCGGCGGAGGGTACCACGTCCTGGGGTACTTCTCCAAGGAGAAGCTGTCCTGGGATGCCAACAACCTCGCCTGCATCCTCATCTTCCCGCCCTACCAGCACAAGCAGCTGGGTAAGCTGCTGATGGGCGTGAGCTACAAGCTGAGTGCATGGGAATGGGAGGGCGGCTTCATCGGCGGGCCCGAGAGGCCGCTGAGTGAGATGGGCCGCCGCAGCTACTGCCGGTTCTGGGAGGAGCGGATTGCCAGGTACTTCCTGCTGGGCCCTCCCGGCGCGGATCCGGATGAGTCTGTGCAGCAGAAGCAGCAGCAGAACGCCGCTGCCAAGGGGGCCAGAAAACGCCCCGTCCGTGAACGGATGACGGTCCGCGATATCGGACAGGCAACGGGCATGCTGACAGAGGACGTCATCACCGCGCTCAAGGGCATGGGCGTCGTGGAGCCCGAGAAGGCCGGCAGGAAGCGCAAGAGAACCTCATCCTCCGGTGGTGAGGATGACGTCGAACACGGCGAGACCGTGACGATCCGCAAGTCGAACGTGCTCGAGTGGGCCAAGATCCATGGCGTCAGTCTACGGGATCCTGTGAGAGACGAAGGGTTCCTGGGCCAATGGGCCCCCGAGAAGATGCAGCAGCGAAAGCGAGAGGAGGCACAAAGCCAGAGCGATTAATTGATTGATTGATCAAGTTTATACCAGGAAAAAACGAAATGGAGGGTTCCCGGGCAGGTATTCGTGTATACGTACTTTATGCTTAGATGCTTTGGACGGCGCTTAAAAGGATGGAAAAGGAAAAGATACCCAGTTTTCGTTGGTCTCATTCGGTAGATATTTTTTGGATAGTATTGCCAATAAAGAGTATCCTTGATGGTCCAGATTCCAATGTCTCATATGAACCTGTTCAATGGATGCCTATGCAGAGCCTCCGTTGGTGAAACGCAACGTCTCTGTCGGACCTCCGAAGTCTAAAACACTGTACTCGATGGAGATACTAGGCTTCAGGCCGACTGGCAAATGACGATTCGGACCTACGCTGCAGATTCCACGAAATCCTGCTGCCTGCATGAAGAATGTTCAAATCATTCTTAGCATTGCGTAGGACTAGTTAGGGAACTACGTAGATAGAATGGTTGGCTGCGTTTACTGAATGCACGTCGTCTTTTCTTGGAGCATACCAATAAATGCCATGAATCTACTGAGACGTCTCCACACACTCTTTCCTCCCCATCTAAGATCCCTCCTCCGCTCCTCCAGGACCACCACTCTTACTCATCTGCCTAGCCTTGAGCAACTCGTCGCAGAGGAGCAGGTTGGACGCGATGCCCGCGCTGGATGCGATGGCGTTGCGCAGCACACGGTACGAGTCGAAGACACCCTCCTGCACTGGGTCCATCGGCTCACCCGTCGCGAGGTTCAGACCGACCACGTTGCCCTCGGCATGCTCGTCCTGCAGGGCGGCCAGAGAGTCCTGGATGTCGTGGCCCGAGTTGGCAGCAAGCGTCTTGGGGATGACGAGCAGGGCATCCGCAAAGGCAGCAACACCCCACTTGGCCTTGCCCTTGACGGTCTTGCGGAAGTTCTCTGACGACAGGTGCGCAGCAGCGGCGACTTGGAAAGCTCCTGCACCAGGCACGACACAACGGTCGACGATGGTGTTGTACACGGAGCGCAGACCGTCGCGGACTGCGTCCGTAATCTGGTTGATGGTGTGCTGGTTGGGGCCCTTGACGAGGATAGTCACGGACTTGGGATCCTTGACTTCCTCGATGAACGTGTACTTCTCCTCGCCGAGCTGGTGCTCGTAGACCAGACCAGCCCAGCCGAGGACGTCGGGAGTGAGATCGTCGACGCTGTTCTGCGCTACACCACCACAGACCAACTGCAGACGCTCCATGTTCCTTCGTTTCGCTCTGCGGAGGGCAAGGATGCCGTTCTTGACAAGGACGTCCAAGCTCAGAGGGTCGATTCCCTTCTGGTTGATCACAACGAAACCCTTCTTGGGGTCATTCCCGCAAACCTGCTTCTTCAGATCCACGATCTTCTGAAGTTTGGCGTCCACAAATCGGCGTTCGCTTTCCACCAGCTTGTCTCTCTGTTCGGCGCTCGAGTAGTAGAAACCGGAGTTGATCTCAGACTTCTCGTATTCGAGACTGACGTTCAAGGTCAGGATGTAGGCATTCTCAACTCGCTTTGGCATGTCGGGGTGTCGCGCGCCATGATCGAGAGCAAGACCACGGATGAGCTGCGTGTCGGATGCCGTTCGGTGCTGCATCTTCATGATTTCAATCATGTGAAGGTCTGGTTTCGCTGGAGGCCTCTGGATGGCAAGCACCGCATCAACGATGTCAGGCGTCAGCTTCTCCGCCAGAGCCCTATTCAACTTTGTAGAGAGCGACGTGCGGGCCACGGACAGCAACAATTCCCGGTCGACTTCTCGTTGTATCTTGAACTGATCGAGGAACTACATGGACGAAAACACTTAGTTACAACGTAGGCCTCAGTTCCGATCAAGAGACTCACCTTAAGAGTTTCGTTCTTCGCAATCTCGTAACCGTCTGTCACAACTCTGGGATGTAGCCCCTCGGAAATGTATCGATCAGCCTGCTTCAGAAGCTCTCCAACCATGAGCACCACCGACGTCGTTCCATCTCCAGTGATTTCATCCTGCGCCGTTGCAGCCCGCGCAATCATAACCTTCGAAAGATATAAGTATACCGAAAAGAGATCGTCTGAAGGAGGTGGCTTACGGCTGTGGGGTTTTGGATTTGCTACAACAGTCAGCAGGCACATCTAGAAAGACCGGGGTAAAATACGAACCATCTCTCGCAACAACACATTCCCATCCTTCGTGAGCTTGATCTGTTTTACGGTTATATGAGCATTTCAGGCTCTTTCTTGCGAAGGGTGATAACTCATACCCCGCCTGCACCGTCCACCAGCCTAGATGAGTTTTGTCAGCTCGAAGTCTCCCCCGCACTGCTCGGGTGCGGCCAACGTACATCTTAATCGTCCCCGAAGGGCCCAGGTTCGACTTGAGGACATCCTGGAGACCTTCTCCGGCGTTGATGTTCACTCGCAGAGCTTCAGCCCTCCGCTAAACAGTGTCAGTGTGCGTCCGTGGAGGGGTAACCGGCAGATTTCCTACCCTCGACTCCGCCTTTGGGTTGAGTAGCTGTGTCGCAGACATGGCTGCAGCGATATTAGAGATAAAGAAGAAAAACCCTCAACAAATAGTCGCAAGACGCAGGGGTTTGCTGGGGTGGTGTATTAAGATGACGAGCGGCGCTGTCCGTAACAGGTGGTGCTCCCGTCGAACGCGGTGAGCTCTGGTTTGGCAAAAGCCCACACTCAAGTTCGCACTAGCGGCGCCGCAGAAAAAAAGAGCTCCGACATTTCGATTCTCCATTCTCCATTCTCCAGCCTTTCAAACTCCACGCCCGCGCACAGCGAGTTAACCAGTCGCAACCAACTGGAGTTTGATCAGCGAGCCGCTCTGCTCGCGCGAGGTATTAGGATCTTAAATCTACGAGGCCTCGCATCAAATTCGCCATGGCCGACTACCTTCTCTTCGAGGCCCCTATGGGCTACTCGATCTTCAAGGTCGTGCACCAGGCGGATACGGTTGGGAATCGCCTGAAGGAGGTTCAGGACAGTGTGCAAGACCTTGCAAAATTCGGAAAAATGGTTGAGCTTACTAGCTTTCTGCCTTTCGAGTATGTGCCCTTGAGCCCCGCGGTCTGTTCGACTGTGCGCTTACAAGAATCAGGAACAACAAGCAGGCCCTCAGTGAGATCAACAACATCTCTGAGGGAGTCGCATCGGAGACTCTGATTTCATTCCTCGAGCTGAACCTGCCGAAGCCAGGCAAGAAGAAGAAGGTTGTCTTGGGCGTCTCGGACAAGGCTCTTGCGGGAAGCATCAAGGCCGCGTTTCCATTCGTGGACTGCGAGACGGGAGACACCAGCGAGATCGTCCAGGATATGCTTCGAGGAATTAGGCTGCACGCGACGAAATTGTTGAAGCAGCTTCGTGAGGGCGATATCGACACAGCACAACTGGGTCTTGGACACGCATACTCGCGAGCCAAGGTCAAGTTCTCTGTGCAGCGAGATGATAACCACATTATCCAGGCCATCTCCATTCTTGACCAGCTTGACAAGGCTATCAATACCTTTTCGATGAGAGTTCGGGAGTGGTACTCGTGGCATTTTCCCGAGCTTATTAAGATCGTCTCGGAGAATCACAAGTACGCCCGGGTTGCCCTCTTCGTGAAGAACAAGAAGAACTTGACTGAGGAGAGCCTACATGACCTTGCTGCGATTGTGGACGACGATGAAGGCGTTGCGAAGAACATCATCGATGCCGCTAGACACAGCATGGGTCAGGATATCTCCGATACGGATATGGAAAATGTTGTCCTCTTCGCAGAACGGGTTGTCAGCCTTGCGAACTACCGCAAGAGTCTCCACTCCTACTTGGTCTCGAAGATGAACGTCGTGGCCCCCAACCTTGCCGCTTTGATTGGAGAAGTTGTCGGGGCTCGCCTGATTTCGCATGCTGGAAGCTTGACCAATTTGGCCAAGTACCCTGCATCCACCGTTCAGATTTTGGGTGCGGAGAAGGCACTTTTCAGAGCTTTGAAGACTAAGGGAAACACCCCCAAGTACGGATTACTTTTCCACTCCTCCTTCATCGGCAGAGCCGGTCCAAAGAACAAGGGCAGAATATCGCGATTCCTCGCGAACAAGTGCTCTATCGCTTCGAGAATCGATAACTTCTCTGAGACTCCCTCCACCAAGTTTGGAGAGGTCCTGAGGAAGCAAGTCGAGGAACGTCTGGAGTTCTACGCTACCGGCGCTCCGCCCACTAAGAATGAAGTCGCAATGGTATGTTGCTCCATCCCGGTTTCCATAGTATTTACTGACTTGTCCCGCAGAAAACCGCCATGGACGCTGTCCTGGCAGAGATGGAAGTCGACGCGGAGAAGAGTGACGTGGAAATGAAGGACGCCGATGCGAAGGCGGAGAAAAAGAAGGACAAGAAAGAGAAGAAGAAGGAAAAGGAAGAGAAGAAGGAGAAGAAGGACAAAGAAGAGAAGAAGGAAAAGAAGGAAAAAGAAGAGAAGAAGGATAAGAAGGAAAAGGAAGAAAAGGAGGAAAAGAAGGACAAGAAGGAGAAGAAGAGAAAGTCAGATGCCGGCGAGGACGAAGTCTCCGAGAAGAAGAAACGGAAGCACGACGGCGAGGTCGAACCATCCAAGAAGAAGTCGAAGGCCTAATCGCACCATTTTATTGGGACGGATGGGAGTCTCCGACACGGCGTTGTTACGGTTTATTCTTTTGACTTTTTGCTCTATTTGTGTTTTTCTATCACGGGTCGGGATTGTGTTGTAAAAATATGTGTATTTAGGAAGCTTGGTATTGTGTCAAATTAGGTACTTTCGATGAGATCGTTGAAGCCTTGAAGTGTCTTAGTCGGCATGCGTTTCGGGAAGTGCGCGGACTGTCACACCTGCGGCGGCGACGATGACGGCCCGCGCGTCCAGTATATCCTTCCCCCATCGGCAATGGCAACCCCCTGCAAGCAGTTGTATCTTGACACCGCACCGCAATAGTTATGGCTATCTGGATCGCTTTCCCTTGCAACTGTGTGCTCAAGCATATTTGAGCCGGTGTTCCTCTCGAACTCCTGGTTGGAGTCCTGTTCTATGTTGACTCCCCCTCTACCGCCTTCGGCCCCGCTATGATGGCAGCACTGATATCCTTCAAGTCGCCGAAGCGCAAACGAGATGCCTCCGATTCCGAGTGCTACAGCCGGTCAGCCTCCCCTTCTTCGACTATTTCGATCGCCAGCCTACAGGAAGCCCGACTGTGCGAGGAGGAGGATGCGGGGAGGTACAGTCCTCGAGCGGCTGTCGCTGGACGTCTGAGGGAGCTTGCTATACGTGGGGATACCGGCTCAAAACCAGGTATCGGGAGCGGCGATTTGGATAGCGAGATGAAGGATCATTCCGCCCAGCTGGAGAGCCAGCAGGATTTGTCTGGTGATGTCGATATGCGCGCAACGTCCCCTTCGCCAGGAAGCGAGCCCAGTGCGACTGAGCAACACACCAAACCCGTGAATCGGCAGACTGAAAAGGAGCCTGTTGCTCCTTCCTCATCGTCAGCAGCGGCAAAGACTAGACCGACATCAGGTTCGCGCAAGAAGCGCAATGTGCTTCAACCGTCGAAGCAGCGGAGTCGGCGGAAATCACCGCCGCTCTCTGGCGATGCGGGCGAGAATCCGCTCACCTGGCATGACTCAGAAATAACAGGCCACAATCCTACCGACCCAAATGATGATGGGTACGGTATTAACGGGATCGGCTTCAAGCCTACACCAGCCATCGCCTGGATGAGGTCACAGAAGAGACAGAAACAGATTGCGGAATGGAAAAGTCGCGAAGCCCGGGAGGCGCGAGAGAGACGAAGGGAGCGGCGCGGTGGGATTAACCACGATAGTATGCGCGACGCGCCGGAAAGGACGATTCAGAAGAGGGTCAAGTTTGACATTAGCGATTCAAGTGAATGATGCGCGACTTACGACTGTTACATTGGGTATCTCGGCGTTATGGAGCTTGCAAATATGTCATGGACAGGGGATTTTGGCATTGGATACATAAAATACTTTTCATAAGACGCTTTTTACAAGATGGTATAGGCGCGAACCTAGTGAACATCAGAATATCAATCTCCCATCCGGCCTGAAAAGTACCATACGCAGGAACCCACTCAACTCCGTGACTCCCCTGGCGACGAGTAGCAGAAACACTACCAGAACTTGTAGTTCGAAAGGTTGAACCAGCTTTTGCGTTTCCTCTCCTCCTCGGCTGCGCGGGCTGCGGCCTCTTCCTCGGCCTTCTTCTTTTCCCTCTCCTGCTGTTTCTTAAGTTTGAGTTCCCGCATCAATTCGACTGCCTGCTTCATGCCGTCCAGTTCCTTCACCCGGCGTTGCTGGCAGAATTCATGCATTCCTATCGAAGCGACAGCAAATGCTCCTACTGCCCAGTTACAGGCAGGCCAGATTGAACCGAGTCCTACATCATATATCAGCTATCAGATATTCCCTGAATGAGCAGTTTCAACAGAATTCACCTCCAAGGACAGCTCTTATTCCACCAACACAAAACCCAGTGCCAAGTCCTGTCAGTAGAGATTCCCGCGCGCACGGCGCTTTATAGAAAGAAGTGAAATCATTCCAAGATATCGACTTGATGACCTCTGTTAACGAGACATCCTTCTGTTTCGCATTGGGTGCCATCAGGTTTATCGGCTCCTCAGGGTTCCCGAAAGCCTCCCACAGCTTTCCGACTTGGGACTTGGGGAATTCATGCTTGGGTTTCTTGGTGGGTGCAAAAGGGTCTTGCGACTTGGTCTTATCGTCGGTCTGTTTGTCGGACGCGGGCGGATCGGAGTCTCTTGTATCCCCAGCCATGGTGATATACTGGCCCAAAAGCTCAGCTACCGTACTTTTTCCACTTCGTCCCTCCCGGAGGGCATCATCTTGCATCGGACGACCCCTCGGTTTTTCCGAACAGACGATGCCGAGAAAAACGCCTAGCCCGAGACGGGTGAGTTTCTCCGACCGCCGACGGGGCGCTTCACGCGTATAGTGGAAACGCGCACGCGTCCAAGTATTATTGCCCAAGGCGGAGAGAGGGCCGTTATTGTTCTGGCCCTCTTGCTCAAACCCCGATCGCGGCAAAGAACATCCAAGGACGTTCCAAACCGGCATTGCAACGTCCGGAAGATCAACGGTGACCATTATGCTCGACTTCTGTCTGAACTGAACTGATTGGCGCTGGTCCATGGTCTACGAGCCCTTCGCTCCTCTTCCTCAGTGATCTCAGCCAGGCGGGTGCAACGACGCAATGCCTCCACGAAAGCCCATTAAATATGGAAAGAAGTTCCGGTCCGGCGCCGCATCATTCAATCCGAAGCGCGCAAAGACAGTTGAATTCTCGTCCCTTCGTTCCACGGAAGCTACGTCTCAAGATGAGAAGTTCGAGGCGATCCGGCTGGCAAATGAGATCGACGAAAAGATGGGCTTCCCCCGGTTCGAATCCGGCGAGAAAAGGGAAGGATGGCTCATCAACATGCACAGCACATCGATAGAGGATCCGAACGTCCCTGGGGGCCGTGCTGGCGTGGACTTCTACTTCCTCGAGGAAGACGGAGGGAGCTTCAAGGCGACGGTGGAGTACGACCCGTATTTCCTCATTGCAACGAAGAAGGGCCGCGAGGCGGAAGTCGAGGAATGGTGCCGGAGGATGTTCGAGGGTCTGATCAAGAAGATCAAAATGGTGGAAAAGGAGGATCTGCAGATGCCAAACCACCTCCTTGGACATCGGAGAACGTTCCTCCAACTCAACTTCGCGAACGTGGGCAATCTTCTGGAGGTCAGGAAGACGCTTCTACCGATCGCGGAGAAGAACAGGAAGAATGTTAATGCGATGGACACTTATGCAGAAATGGCCAGGTTTGATTTCTCTTGTCGCCGAAGTGTTCGTTTCAGTGTTCTAATTCGAGGACCAGTGCGAATGCCGGCTTTGATCTCTTTGACGAAGATCCGATTAATGACCCACGACCTAATGGCGCTGTGAATGCGAGTGATTATATTGTTGATATTCGAGAGTATGACGTTCCTTACCATGTCAGAGTAGCTATTGATAAAGGTCGGTCGTTTCTCTACTCCCCGTGGCGGGACCTCCGAACTCACGGTCGCTAGATATCCGCATCGGAAAGTGGTACACTGTGGAGGCAAAGCATGGCATTGTCTCATTGACCTGCATTGAAGAGCGACTGCAGCGACCTGATCCTGTTGTTCTCGCCTTCGATATTGAAACGACGAAATTACCTCTGAAGTTCCCCGATTCTGTGATCGACCAGATTATGATGATATCTTACATGATCGACGGCCATGGATTCCTAATCACTAATCGAGAAATCGTCTCCGAGGATATCAACGACTTCGAGTATACCCCAAAGCCGGAATACAGCGGTCCATTTATGATCTTTAATGAGCCAAATGAAAGGAGCTTGCTGGAACGATTCTTCAATCATATCAAGGAAGCAAAGCCGACAGTTATTGCGACGTACAACGGTGACTACTTCGACTGGCCCTTCGTTGAGGCGCGAGCTAGTGTGCTGGGGATCGACATGTACAAAGAAATCGGTTTCCGAAAGAACAGCGAAGATATCTACCAGAGCGATCACTGCGTGCATATGGACTGTTTTGCCTGGGTTAACCGTGACAGCTATCTTCCACAGGGAAGTCGTGGCCTTAAGGCCGTTACAGTCGCCAAGCTTGGTTACGATCCAGATGAGCTTGACCCGGAGGTGATGACACGATATGCGAGCGAGCGTCCGCAGACCTTGGCGGAGTACTCGGTTTCCGATGCCGTTGCCACTTATTATCTGTATATGAAGTATATACACCCTTTTATCTTCTCTCTGTGTAATATTCTGCCTCTCAACCCGGACGACACTTTGCGAAAGGGAACCGGGACGCTGTGCGAGATGCTGCTCATGGTGCAGGCGTACAAGAACAATATTATCTTGCCAAACAAACACAAGGATCCGCCTGAATCGTTTTACGAAGGCCATCTGCTGGAGTCGGAAACCTACGTCGGTGGGCATGTGGAAAGTATAGAAGCAGGCGTCTTTCGGAGCGATATCCCTGTCAATTTCACCATCGATCCGACGGCAGTCGATCAGCTGCTCAATGATCTCGACGCGGCGCTCAAGTTCAGCATTGAGGTCGAAGAGAAGAAGTCACTGGAAGATGTAGCCAACTATGAGGAAGTCAGAGAACAGATTGCAGAGCGCCTTCGCAATCTGAAAGAGACTCCAAACAGAAACGAGCGGCCGTCTATTTACCATTTGGACGTCGCTTCCATGTATCCGAACATAATGACCACCAATCGACTGCAGCCAGATTCGATGATAACAGAATCCGACTGTGCCGCGTGCGACTTTAACCGGCCGGGCAAGAATTGTGACAGGCGACTTCCGTGGGCGTGGCGAGGCGAATTTCTCCCCGCGAAGCGTGATGAATACAACATGATCCGACGAGCAGTCGAGAACGAAAAGTTCCCTGGAAAGTCCAAGAATGGCCCCATGAGGACATTCCAAGAACTGAGCCCTGAAGAACAGGCTGCCGTCGTCAAGAAGCGGCTGCAGGACTACTGCAAGAAAATCTACCACAAGATCCACGACAGTAAGACGGTCATACGCGAGGCCATCATCTGTCAACGGGAAAATCCATTCTACGTGAATACCGTGCGCAGCTTCCGAGATCGACGGTATGAATTCAAAGCAAAGCAGAAGGTGTGGAAGGGGAAGACCGACGCCCTCAAGGCAGCGGGGGCGCCCGCCGCGGAGATTGAAGAGGCGAAGAAGATGATCGTCCTATTCGACTCTCTGCAGCTCGCGCACAAGGTCATCTTGAACAGTTTCTACGGTTATGTCATGCGGAAGGGGTCTCGCTGGTACTCGATGGAGATGGCCGGAGTGACATGTCTTACCGGTGCTACTATCATTCAGATGGCCAGAGAACTGGTCGAGCGCATCGGCCGTCCGCTGGAACTCGATACCGATGGTATCTGGTGTATGCTTCCGGCAACGTTTCCGGAGAATTTTGCCTTCACGCTGAAAAACGGCAAGAAGCTGACGATCTCTTATCCCTGTGTCATGCTGAATCACCTCGTCCACGGGAGATTTACGAACCACCAATATCAGACTCTCGTCGACCCGGCTACGTTCAAGTACGAGACGCACAGCGATAATTCCATCTTCTTCGAAGTAGACGGGCCATACAAAGCTATGATATTGCCCGCCTCCAAAGAAGAAGATAAGAACCTGAAGAAACGTTACGCCGTGTTCAACCATGATGGGTCCCTCGCAGAGCTAAAAGGTTTCGAGGTCAAGCGCAGAGGAGAGCTGAAACTGATCAAGATTTTCCAGACTCAGATCTTCAAGTTCTACCTAGAGGGATCGACACTGGCGGAAACGTATGCTGCTGTTGCCCGAGTCGCCGATCGATGGCTCGATGTTCTGTATGAACGTGGGGCGACACTCGCGGATGAGGAGCTTATCGATCTTATTTGCGAGAATCGAAGCATGACGAAGACTCTTGACGAGTACGGAAACCAAAAGTCAACCTCTATCACCACGGCAAGACGGTTGGCAGAGTTCCTGGGAGAGCAGATGGTCAAGGACAAGGGCCTTAACTGCCAATACATCATATCTGCAAAGCCCAAGAATACGCCGGTCACCGATCGAGCCATTCCGGTGGCTATCTTCGCGGCGGAGGAGAACGTGAAGCGATTCTTCCTGCGAAAGTGGCTGAAAGATGACCCGGGCGACATGGATCCTCGGAGTGTGATCGACTGGGACTACTACCTGGAGCGTCTGGGCTCCGTCATTCAAAAGCTGATCACCATCCCAGCTGCCTTGCAGAAGATTCGCAATCCGGTCCCCAGGGTTCCGCATCCCGACTGGCTACAGCAGCGCATCAACGTCAGGGATGACAAATTCAAACAGAAGAAGATGACGGATCTCTTCCAGAAGAGTGAAAAGAATCCATTGACGGATGTGCCCACAAATATCCTTGACCACCGTGTCCCGCACACCGGTGACATTGAGGATGCGGTTGCTCACTCGATGGACAAGTTGAAGTCATCCCCTCCCACCGCTAAGACAGCGCAGAAGAGAAAGCTGCCCGAGGGTTCATCGACAACTTCTCTGGATCCGTTCGCCAGTCTTCCCCCGGTAATGCCATCAATGACGGAGGACTATGTAGGCTTCCTCAAGTACCAGAAGCAGAAGTGGAAGATCCAGAAGCAAGCCCGAATCCGGCGCCGACAGCTCTTCGGAGAGAGGGCAAACGTCGCGACGGACTCGCTGAGCAATTACTTCAGGAATCAAGCGGAACTGCTGTACATCAGCACCTGGCAGGTCTTGCAGCTGCGCGATACGGAGACCCCTGGAGTAGTCAGAGCGTTTGTCCTGATCGACCAGAAGATCCACGCCCTCACGATCAAGGTTCCTCGAAAGCTGTTTGTCAACTTGAAACGAGACGCATTGCCAGACGTGGATATACCCGACTGCGAGGTGAAGAAGGTCAACCATACCTTGCCGAACGGGCATCCTTCGGTTCATCTGTTTGAGCTCACGTTGTCTGAGGACACGTACTTGAGAGAAGCAGACAAGATCAATGCGCTCCTGCATCATCCAAGCGTGGAAGGAGTCTACGAGAGAAACGTTCCGTTAAGCATACGCGCGGTACTGAAACTGGGTAGTCTCTGCACCTTCGACGAAAGTCAGCGGGGAGTTCTCGGGGAAGGATTGGATCGTGGATTTGATCTCTCTACGCTACTTCACGCCTCGTCAGACCAGCCCTACCTGGCAAACTCGCCCCTGGCGTACCATTTTCTGTACCATGTTGTCTCCGGCGACAGGCAGATATTCGCCCTCTTTTCAACTACGAAGAGCGAAGCTCACATTGTCATCTTGAACAAGTCGAGGGACGTTCAGGGCATGCCCAACGTCGATAAGATCTACTCGGAACTCCTTGCGCGCAAGCGCCAGGCCGCCGCCGAGGAGAACACGCAGAACGCGTTCGAGTATCAGGAAAAGATCCACTTCAAGACTACTCAGGTAACGACCATAAGGAAGGCACATCTGGAGGTTGGCGACCTGATCAAGAAATTCCGAAGCGAGGAGAGCCAGCCGGTCATGCTCGTTCTGCAATCGCAGCAGAGACGGCGGCTGGTCCACGACATCCCGATCCTGAAGGAATACCCGATTCTGCCGGTCAAGCCCGAGGTGTCCGACATGGACATGCCTCCCCTGGGCTGGCAATCGTTTATTGCCAAGCGACTGGTTACGCACTATCTCTACGTGAGCCCGTGGATCCAGCACCTGACCGCGCTCGCGAGATACGGTGATGTCCCTGTCTGCAATCTCGAGAGCGACGACCCCAGGTTCCTGATCGACATCGCGTACGCCAGACGACTTCAGCAGAACAATGTCGTCCTGTGGTGGTCTTCGGGCCCGCGGCCGGACCACGCAGGGTACGAGAAGGACGATGTCGTCGGCCCGTTGGAGAAGGTGGACATGCCGTCGATCAACGTGCCGGGCACGTATTCGACCGTCTGCATCGAGCTCGAGGTTCGGAATCTCGCCATCAACACCATCCTCACGTCCTCCATCATCAACGAGCTTGAGGGCAGCGACGCATTCCTGGCTCCCTCCGGGCCTTCTGCAGGGGGCTCGAGCGACGGTACAGGTGTCCTCTACTCGGAAAAGGCGTTTGCGTCTGCCGGCGTCTTCGTCCTGCGGGAGATGGTCAAGCAGTGGTGGACCGAGGCCTGCGAGGGGAACAGCATGGCGGACATCATGGTGCAGCACCTCATCCGATGGGTCGAGAGCCCCGTGTCCTACCTCTACGACCGGGCGTTGCACAACTACGTGCGGATGATGTCCAAGAAGTCCTTCCAGCAACTGATGGGCGACTTCCGGCGCGTCGGGTCGAACATCATCTTCGCGAGCCCGACGCGTTTGCTTCTGCAGACGACCAAGACGGAGGTGGGCAACGCCTACGCATACAGCCAATACGTGCTGAAGTCGATCCGGGCGAACGCCGTGTTCCACTTCATCGATCTGGAAATCAAGGAGTACTGGGATTTCCTGGTGTGGTACGACGAGTACAACTACGGCGGCAAGGGGTGTCGGGAGGTGGTCGAGGCGGAGAACCAGCAGCTGGAGACGATCATGCACTGGCAGATGAGTCGGTTCCTCCCCGCGCCGATGCAGAGCGTCTTCCACGACTGGGTGGTGGAATACATCGAGCTGATGCACGGGCTCAAACGGCCCAGTCCGCACGAGGTCGACGACTCCTCGACTCCTCGGCCTACACAGATCCCCCTGACGCGGATTAACGAGCCGGACAACGAGGAGATCTCGTCCATCCTGGCGGAGAAGTTCTCCAAGCCGCTCAAGAAGCAGATCTCCAGCCTCATCCGCCGGCAGCGCGACGAGCTCCTGCACCCGGAGCTGGCGTCGGACTACGTCTTCCCCGTGCTGCCGGGCGTGCTGGTGGACCCGAACCAGGACCACCGCAACCCGGTGCTGGAGCTGGTCAAGGCGCTGATGCAGGTGCTCAGCCTGTCGAAGACGACGACGCTGGAGACGCGGCTGCTGCGGCGCGAGCTGCTGGCGCTGTTCGAGGTGCGCGAGTTCAGCAAGGAGGGCCGGTTCGAGAACCCGAGCGCGAGCCTGAAGCTGGCGGAGCTGACGTGCAGCGCGTGCTGCCTGATCCGCGACCTGGATCTCTGCCGCGACGAGGACGTGCTGCCGGACGCGGGCACGGCGACGCCCAAGGTCTGGCGCTGCCCCTTCTGCCAGACCGAGTACGACCGGCTGGCGCAGGAGGAGGCGCTGATCGGCCAGGTGCAGGGACTGGTGGTGGCGTGGCAGACGCAGGACCTCAAGTGCTCGCGGTGCGGCGGCCTCAAGGTCAGCGAGTTCATGGAGCACTGCTCGTGCAGCGGCAGCTGGGAGGCCACGATGGACCGGGCGGACGTGGAGAAGAAGCTGCGCGTCATGGAGAGCGTAGCCAAGGGGCATGGGCTGAAGCTGCTGGAGGGGGTGGTCGAGGGCGTGCTCAAGAGGATGTAGCTTTCTCTCTCTCTCTCATCATATGTTTTTATGGCAGTTGGTTTATTTCTTTTTCGGTTTATGGATCCGCACGGAGCGGTTGCACCAGGGACATGGACACGGGCCGGCGTTGGGAGTTGGCATGGTGGCATCTGCTGTACATCAGCGTAGATAGTGTATGTAGACGATATCAATCCTGCCGATCTGGTGTGCTCGTTATATATGAGGATCGCCGGCGCCTCCACCGTCGACGCCGGCCTGGCCCCGCGGCCAACCACCGCGACCAAACCCCGTCCGACGCTGCATCGTCTCGTGTCTCGAGGCTGAGGCCGATCTTGCGCTTCTCTCTCCTCTCCTCCAGCTCGCGCTGTCCATCCTCGTCCTCGTCGCCCTCGCTCTCCTCCCCCGCACTCCCGAGTAAGTAAGCCAGCACGCTCCCCACAGCCCCGCGTTTGTCCCGTGGCCGCCGCTCCTCCAAGCCGCGGCTCAGCGTCGTGTGCTCGTTGGCCGCTGCGACCAGCAACAGATTCTCCAAGTCCCTCCGTGCCCGTTGAAGACCCTCTGTTCTAACCCGTTCGCGAGCTTGTTGCAGGCGGACATCGCTCTCGATCGCTCGATCGATCGGAAAAAACCCCCAACCCCCCCCCCGAGTCCAGGTCAGGTCAGGTCATACATATCATATCGCCAACACCGCGCATCCCCCGGGATGGCGTCCCAAACGCAGACCCAGCAGCGGCCGCAGATCCAGCCTTGCCGGTACAAGACTGGAAAGACGCTCGGAGCAGGCTCCTACTCGGTCGTCAAGGAATGTGTGCACATCGAGACCGGCCGCTACTACGCCGCCAAGGTCATCAACAAGCGGCTGATGGCCGGGAGGGAACACATGGTAGTTTGGCCCGCATGTAACAGAACTATCAGGATGTTACGGGTGCTGATAAGGCTTGTCCGTCGATTGACGTCAGGTCCGGAACGAGATTGCCATCCTCAAGAAGGTCTCGATGGGGCACCGGAACATCCTGACGCTGGTCGATTACTTTGAGACGATGAACAACCGTACGTTGGGTCTTGCGTTGCATTGGATTTTTACCATTCCTCTCTAGATATGCAAGCTAAGATTGATGCCTGCAGTCTACCTCGTCACCGATCTCGCGCTCGGGGGAGAGCTCTTCGACCGCATCTGCCGCAAGGGCAGCTACTACGAGTCCGACGCCGCAGACCTCATCCGCGCGGTGCTCTCCGCCGTCGCCTACCTGCACGACCACGGCATCGTGCACCGCGACCTCAAGCCCGAGAACCTCCTGTTCCGCACCCCGGAGGACAATGCGGACCTGCTGATCGCGGACTTCGGTCTGTCGAGGATCATGGACGAGGAGCAGTTCCACGTCCTGACGACGACGTGTGGCACGCCGGGGTACATGGCGCCCGAGATCTTCAAGAAGACCGGGCACGGGAAACCAGTGTACGTTCACGCTCATTTCCATACCGGAAACCCTATTGTCTGTATAACATGACCGTCGATTGCATGCGCTTACGGGGAGCAGAGACATCTGGGCCATCGGCGTCATCACCTACTTCCTCCTCTGCGGCTACACCCCCTTCGACCGCGAGTCCAACCTGGAGGAGATGCAGGCCATCCTGGCGGCCGACTACTCGTACACCCCGGAGGAGTACTGGCGCGGCGTCTCGCAGACGGCCCGCGAGTTCATCGACCGCTGCCTGACCATCGACCCCAAACAGCGCATCACCGCGCACGAGGCCCTGCAGCACCCCTGGATCAACCCGCCCCTGGACCCGGCCGACCCCGCGGGCGGCAAGCGCAAGCTCGGCTCCGGCGAGGACCTGCTCCCCACGGTCAAGAAGAACTTCAACGCGCGGCGCACCCTGCACCGCGCCATCGACACCGTGCGCGCCATCAACAAGCTGCGCGAGGGCGGCGCCCTCATGATGGACGGCGTCATGAGCGTCGACCCCAAGCCCGAGCACGTCAACGGGAACCAGGTCGTCGAGGAGAAGCAGCAGCAGCACGGCGAGCGGATGGAGATCGACAGCCGCGGGAACGCGCGAGGGCAGACGGAGGAGCAGATCCGGGAGCAGCAGCGGCGGGTGCAGGAGGTGGTGACGGGCCTGTGGAGCAGCAAGTCGGCGAACCAGCAGAAGCGGTGATCTGAATTGCATTCATACATAGCGTCATATATAAACCCCTTCTTCATGTTCATACCTGCATTAGGTACATACCTAACATACATGCCATTTCGGGAGTTTTCTATTACCAGCTACTCTATCTATCTAGCTAGCTAGCTAGCTTTGGATGAAATGAAAATGAAAATACAAGTCTGGAGAACTACCAAAATTATAATCACACAGTATTACCAGTTGCTTATCTACCTACCTACCTACCTACCTACCAAACGTAACTGTAACATTTTTTTCTGCATATCTGTGTAGTTGGTACTATATTGGGCATTGAAGATAAGATGACAATGCCCATCGAAGACATATCAGCTTTTATGTAGATCTATTTGGCTTTTTTTGAAAACCTGTATTGAGGAACAACTGACCGACCGACCGACCGACTGACTGACTTGGGAGAACTAGTACGTATGTACAGTCCACTAGACGTACAGAACTGTACCTTGATTGGGGGACAGATGTCTTTTTGGTTGATGTTGTTTCTCTTCTATATCTATCCATCCATCCATCTATCTATCTATTAGGTATATATATATATATATATCTACAGGTATCTAGCCAGATATTGTTACCGATATCGATATTAATTGACATTGTATGTACTGTATACATGTCCAGATCAGATCCACAAGTAGTAGACCCTATGTAAGTAAGGCAAGAACACCAGATAAGATAAGATAGTGAACCTTGCGTCGTCCTGACCTGAACTCTTCTTCTCTTCCTCTCCCCCCCCCCTTCCTTTTTTTTCTCTTTGTATAATATCCTTCATATTTATTTATTATTTATTTTGTGACCCTTTTGAACCTTTTCTTTCTTTTTCTCTTTTCCCTCTCTCTTTTTTTTTTCCTTTTTTGGTGCCTTGTCTTGGTCTAACCCTCATCATTCATATTCATGATGTCTATCCTATCCGATTCTATTCTATAGCCTATAAAATTCTACCTGATGTTGTACCATATCATGTCATATTGCAAGATGTCATCTCGTATCGTGTCACATCATGTCATATCATATCATGTAATCGTTCACGGTCATGGCTATGTACGGATAATTCAGTTCGGTCCGATCCGGTCCGGTCTGGACATGCAATCAATGGACGCGCTGCTCCCTGGTGAAGACCAGGAACGGCAGCGTGAGGGAGCAGGTGATTGTGGAGAACACTGTATACATCATTATCGTTAGATTGGTGATTAATTACGCAGTTAGTGATTGTGGGAACGTTTCTGGGGGGGGGATGTTGGTTATGTAGGGAGGGAGGGAAGGGTGTACGTACACGGGACGAATTGGAACCCGTAGAGGAAGCTGGAGCGGACGATCTCCTGCATGGAGGGCGGGAGGGTGAAGGCATATCGGGCGTCGTTGAGGACCTTGTCGACGATCTGTGTGTGGATGGAATCAAATCCGCGGGTTAGTATAGCAGTCTATATACCTAGTCAAGCCATCATGCATTCTGGAAGTCTTCCAAAGGCTAGATGGAGGGATTCTAATAAGCAAGGAAAAAGAGAATGGCCCTTCGCGTGATACACAGGCAGAATGAAAAAGGAGGCCTGCCGACGTACCTCTATCTTATCCGGGAACCCATCCAGCCGCTCCAGCAGCGTACGCCCAAACGCGCCCTGGAGAATCGCGGAGCACGCAGTCGTCCCGATCATCAGCCCGAGCTGCTGGCTGAGCGAGTACGCGCCCACCGCGGTGGCCAGGCGGTTCTTGGGCGCGCTCAGGGACATGCCGATGAACTGGCCGGAGAGGATGATGCCCTGCATGACGCCGGACGGGAAGGCGTATAGCGATTCCCAGAGACTGGCTCCCGCGCGCCACCGCAGGAAGATGACGAAGTAGGACAGGATGCTGACAAAGAGGGCGGCGATCGACATCGTCTTGTAGCGTTTTGTTCTGTGGGAGACTCGTCTTAGTATGTCCTGTTGGCCACTGAGAGCATATACAAACCTCCTGATCGTGTGGCCCGAAAGAATAGCCCCAACAGAAAAGCCCATGCACGTCGGAACAAGGAGGGCAGAAGCCGTGACTCCGAGGATATTTCGGGTACGAGTAAAGTATGGGACAATATTTGTCACCAGCTGTTTTTCTCATGATCAGCAAATGTAGCCCATACTGCGTACTGGGACCTCGGGTCTTACCCCGAAACGGGCACCAAGGAGCAGTATCTGCACCAGACAATAGCCTCCAACTCCTTGCGTCAGCAAAGACAGTGGTATCACCGGCCTCGGGGCCCAGAATTGCTCTATCAGGAGGAAACAGGCACCGAATATCGCGAATGCAGCTGCCAGGTAGTAGATCTGGGTGGAGTTCTGCTCTCCTTTCGCGCCTGCTACGTGCAGGAGCAGCAGGAAACTGACGACCGTGGCGGCGAATGTCATGATCCCCAGAAAGTCGATGTCATGGATGGCCGAACCGCGCGAGACGTCGCAATCAGATCCCTCCTTCTGCGTCCTTTGGGGCAGTCGATACCCCGCGAGCAGGAAGCACACGACGACCAGGGGGATTTGTCCAATGAAAGACCTGTCGCGTAGGTAGACACTTAGCATGACATGTCACTGGAGTCTTCTGCCGCAATAGGGAACTCTACCATCTCCAACCGACTGTATCTGTCAGCAGGCCACCTATGGGAGCCCCGAGGCTCATTCCCGTTGTACCAGCCAGGTTGGAGTAGCTTCGCAGAACGGCAACCTCGCTGGGAGGGACGAGGTCTGTAGTACATTACAGTCAGAAAAGGAAGTTTATAAAAGTCGACAATTGCAGAGACTTTGACAATTCACATACCTGTAATGATGACTGAAACAAGCGCGACCATGCCAGCCCCTCCAATCCCAGATATCACCCTCCCAATCACTAATTGTGTCAGTGAGTTGGCAAGGCCGCTTCATTATTGTGAGCAGTTAGCATAACCTTCTCGAGAGCAAAGACCAAGAAGAGGACAACGGTCAACCTACGACACGATACATCCGCCGGCAAACAGGCAGTACGCAGAGAGAATTGGCTTCCTGCGGCCGTATATATCGCTCAAGGACCCATACTGGTGCATCAAGGAATGCCGTCAGCAATTACCACTTAGTTAAATACTATATTTGTGCAGGATGCAAAATGAGACTCACCACAGGCAAAGCAACGCAGTAACCCAAGTTGTAGCTCGTCACCAGCCAGGATCCCTCCGTGAGGCTGTGGAATTGGGACGAGATGGCTCCGTATGTTGCCAACACGAGTGTCTCGTCGCAAGCGGCGAGAAAAATGCCTAAATCAATTGTCAGCGGTTGAACACTGCTTTAATGGACGCAGATCAGTACCGAGAAATCCGACATAGATGGTCAGCAGATTAGAGCGTCGCCGCTTCTCGTCGTCGACATCATGGGGCTGTGTGCTACCCGTCTTCCACATCTCATCCTCCTGGGATGAGAGTAGACGGCTTCTCTCGTCGGCCGTCATTTTCCCGGAAGATCAAGACGAGAGATGAGAATTGAAGGACGCAATGTGTTTGGCAGGATGATGCGTCAAGACGGCCGGGGAGACAGAAGAACAGGACAGTGGCTGACTTTGTATAAATATATATACAGATAGTACATAGCGCAACAGTTGAATGAATATGGCGAGCTCCCTCTTCCCCACTTGCTTAGCATGCGTTCTGCATCTCGATTCTGACTGCCCCGCCGTGCCTCCGGAGTTAGACTGAGGACACGCCGTGGTGCATTATGCATAAGGGCTTTAGTCTTGGCCCCTTGCATCCGTGAGACCGTTATCAATAGTTGCCATATACGGAGCATGTAAATACCGGTGTGGATACCAAGCCTCGAGGGGCGCGAGTCGGATGAGTCGGTCTATGTCAACAAGCTGCGGAGTACAGAGTAGTAGTGTTTGGACGAGCTCCCCACGATTTGCCGGTGGCGAGCAGAACCCCTAAGAAAGAAATGAGCTTCAAGTCTTCGACTGATTTTTGAGAGGTGTCTCCTGTATGTACAGGCACGTACAGCTGGAAAAAAAAGTCTCAGCTAGCACCTGCAGCTACCTCCGAGTGAGTCCTTCGTGGCATCGTCAACAGACAGCCAAGTTCCGTGTCCACTCTGTACATGCACATGCCCTTATGACCACGATAAGTGCACTAGGATCTACTGTGTGCTTCTGAAAGGATAAGAGAAACACGCAGAGATACGTAAAATCAGATCAAGTCTAGGTACTTAGTTGCTGACGCTGAGTTTTGAACACCTGGACTCCTCCAAGATACCGCCTGATTGTGACCGGCACACCGCCACCCCTCGCCTACCTACTAGTAGATAAGTATGCCTACCCCGTTAGTAGTGGGCGTTTGTCATACATATCAAGTACTTGTAGTGCTATGAGACAAATTATCGCTCAATTTACTCACTAGCCTGAAAAAGACGGCAATGATCTATGCGAAATAATGCAGGACTCTTCCCTCTTTTCGCGTTGTGATGTTTACTTCGTCTTTCTACAGTATGAACTATGTATGTGAAGAGCAGAGATCCATCTTTCATTAATTATTACAGATCCTAATTCCGCCCATCCAGCAAATCTTCAAAACATCTTCTTCAATTTCCCATTTTTTTAAAAAAAAATATGACAGTGCACACAGTATTAGAAATTAGAACCTATCCCACTGCCACAGTGCCTCTGAAGAGCTATAAACATAAAGTTTCTAGAAGCATGGCCCGACCCACCGGAACCATCTCACAGGAACCTGAATGTATTATTATGGATGGCGCAGATCCTCGCCGATCGATTGGGATCTCTTGGCTATTGGGGTGTATATATATATACTTCTACCCACATAAAGAATAATGTTATTTATCTAGTCTCAATTCTCATGCTCCAGCGGACAATTTGGCACTTGACCCATTTTTGAGAGCGCTGCCTGCTAATATCAGGCAACTTTAAATGAGATCTACATAGATCAATAGAGAACGCTCTTAGGAATTCAGTTGCATTCATCCCAGAACAGGGACAGGTAGGTGTATGATTTGAGAATGTCGTCCAAAAAGGCTGGATTCGGGAAGCAGACACGCGGGTTCATGCATACACTTGAGCAAGTTTACCCAATCCAATGCTCAGGGGTGCTTCAAAGCAGTTTGTGTGTGTGCCGATGGCACTTATCGAGGTGATCGTGCTCAGTACAGACATATTAACCTGAGATCTGAAAACCAGCATTTAGAATCCGGACCTTCTCTAGGGATCCAATGCTGTTGACAACCACAGAACCGAAAGATCAACTAAACATGCAACACATCATGTTGAATGGTATCTTCATTCATCTATGCTGACGTAACCGTAGACATCATCCCATTGCGGCCTTGTGCGATCATGTGGGAATGTAGATTACCGGAACGTTCCGGCCTTGTCTGAGGAAGTACCATTAGAAGTGCGATGCAGACGCCTTTACGTGTCCCATGACCATCCGCCGACAGAAACCAAGAACAGAACGCAAAAAATAAGAGCAGCCATCACTCCAGTCGTCAGTACGTATCCAGCTGGTGCGAACGCCAGCAACGTCATTTCCCAGGCTCGAGGAGCTTTGCCCGCCCGTCGTCCAGGGAGAGTACCCATTTTCTCCATTCTTGCCATTCAGCGTAGCTGGCACTCGCCTTGAGGCCCTGGTACCTGACTGCCCGGAAGTCAGAGACTTCGTCCCAGGGCTTCCTTGCGCCAGAACCGTTGCTGCCGCTGCTGCTGCCCCGAAGGAACCTCCTCGAAGCACCTCCGCTACCGCCGTCCCAACCGGCTTTTCGCATCAGACTCTCTACGGTCTCCTCTTTGGTCCAGCCCTGCTCGACAGCCACGTCAGGTAGATATGTCGCACCGTACCGTCTGCCGCGGTATATGAAAGATATACGCAGCCCATGCGTCCCGAGGATCCAGTCCATCGCATTGGTGCACGGCTCAAAGTTTCCTAGAAGGGTTAGAGAGCAGGAGAGAGAAGGCAGAAGAGATGCAGGGATTGGAGAGAAGCGGGTATCCTCGAACGCGCTGCTCTTAGGATTAGCATCCTCATGTTCCCCATCCGGGTGTATAGGCAATTAGGCTGCCCGTCACGGGACTATACGTACGACGTGAGAGCATAGGATCTCAGGCCTGTTGGGAGGTCCTGTGCTTCGAAAGTGCCGATACACCCGCGAAGGGACTTGCGACCGTTCTTCGATAAGGTGTTCCAGGTCACGAACAGTGGATACGCTTTTTCCTCTAGTTTAGGACGTTTGAAGGTCGGGGCTTCTGGCTGCGCAAAAAATGACGACTGGGAGTCTGGAGATGTTACAGTAGTGGAGTTAGACAGAGCAGAGCGGGATGAGTTGGCGGATATCGACGACGGCGTCGTGGACGTGCTCGAGGAGTCGGAGGATGACTGGCTTTGCAGACGACTGATACTGGGAAGTTTGAGATTGCCAGGCCGGCTCTTCTTGGAGGCCGGACGCTCGTCCTGGTCTTCGCTCAGCCCGCCGTTGTCGTCCTCATCGTCGTCATCGGCGCTGTCATCATCTATACGCTGACCCAGCTCGTCCTTCTCGCGCTGCGAGATTATTGCCGATTTCTCTCGCAGAGCAGCGAGCTCCTTGGCCTGCTCGTGCTGCTCCCAGAGGTCTTCTATGACTGCGAGGCTGGGAGGCTCCCGGTCCTCGAACGAGGCGGAGAGGCACTCGAAGCAGTAATAGCAGTGGGCGGGGGTTGCCATGCTCAAGAGCAGAAATTCAAGACAATGAGATTCTCAAGGCCGCTTTTCGCGCCGGGGAGCGGCCCTGGTGTTCTTGCAGGTCTGGGAGACTCCGCCGGAGGTCGTCCTCGGACAGCAGAAAGCGGGGTCCGGTGATACAGGCAGGCGATAGAGGCTTCGGACGCCTCGATATCACGGAGCTTCCGTTTTCTCTGGAAGAGAAGCGAACGGCCAACAGCAGACTCAGAATAGAATTGAGAACGACCTCGATAAGCGGAGCCTCGCGGATCCAGCAGCACGCAACGCCGTCCGGTGGCCGTCGAGGGTAGCGATCAGACGAGGAGGCGGAGCAGCGCAGACGATACGATACGGCAGGTCACGTGGCTCCTTATCGGGGCGGCGGGGTGACGTTGCCCGTCGAGATGAGCATCACCAACACAGAACGACACAGAACGACCACAGAGGACCAAGGCCGATGTCCGCGGTCGAGAGTGCCCAAGGGTGGCTGTGCCAGATACAAAGGGGCCCCCAAAAGACCCAGCACGCCGTTTCTTCCTCGGTCCTGTCATCTCGTTCCCTCTCTCCACAGACCCCCCTCTCGCGACATAATCCCAGGACTCCAAGCGCACGAAATACAGGTGTTACAAGACATTACAAGACATTAGAAGACGATCCATATCCCGGGAGTACTGCGGAGTACACGACCTTTCTGGCGCAGGCTCCCGTAACGGGGCGAGCTGGGCTATCATTCGCTCCCGAGTCCGTTTCCCATTGATCATCAGGTGGTGGCGTATGCTCCTGCACTTCTGAGACACAAAAATAGAAGAAGGGTTTGCACTCTATTGACCTGAAATCTTGACCAGATCGATCTGCCTCGGCGGAATCGCTCGCCTGGAAGGGAGGCGTGTATATCTCTGACAGAGCTCGTCTCACGTTCTCGGCATTGTTTCAGTTCCCGAGACTGTTGCCGCTGCGGCGAGAAGATCAGCCACTTTTACTATATAATGTACTCCTGTGTAGTCAATCAGTGACGCTCTGCTCTTTCCGGAAGGATGGTCGTCAGCACGGATGAGCCCTGCTTCCATTTCATCTCGCCTGTCCGTGCTTTTTTTTTTTTCCATTTGTAGTTCTACTATGCAGTAGCCTGTAACAGGAGACCTTCATCCTGGTGCCTCTCTAACGGAGTATGTCTTAGTAGCTGCAGGCTCAGGCCTGAATTGGTAAGAGCTAGAGTTATCCGATATCAGCGATACTATAAGCGGCATTTTGTTATAGATTGCGTGCTACGTTATAGGATGCCGTGGCTTGGCATCAATCTATATATCCCTGGGAGCTGCTCCATGGACCGACGTAGGCGTCCTTTTCTTCCTCCAGTTGTCCCTTTCAGTTGCTTCAAGCAGGCATCTTTCTCTGTTCTTGTCAGTCTTTTCGACTCAGCCGTTCATTGTCGCCGGTCGACTCGTTCTCCACTCTCCTTGAAAGCCTTTTTCTATACTTCGACACGCTTTATTCTGCCACAATCCAGCCGCAATAGCAGGAAAAATAATATAATATCGAGACATTCGCAATGAAATTCTTCAATGTTGCTGTTTTCTCTCTCCTCGCGGCTCTCGTTGTGGCCCTCCCAGTCAATATCGACGGTGAGTCGTGCCTCTCGCCCTATAAATGGACGAGATTATTTTGTAAGGAGCCGTCGCTGAACGTCCTTGCAGAGCGCGGTGACACTTCCCCTGTGATGACGACGGCCCAGGGCGAAGTGGTGCCTTTCAATCCGGCAGAGGTTGTCACCAAAGAATAAAGCTCTATCGTCACAAGGAACTGAGTGTCATAACCTATCCTTATGAGGAGATGGCTTGCTGTTGTGATGGGCGGCTGGAAGTGCGACAGAGGATAATCGAAGAGAGAGGGGGCTTATGGATCGAAGAGGTTCGCCGGAAGCTCTGCAGTAGGGGGAAGTTGGGACTTCACTATCCCTATTTCGAGACATGCCAGGGAAACACAGAGCCTCCTAGATTATCTGCCAATAGAACAACTTGAAACCATTTCAATCGATTTCCTTTCTTTCGACTTCGTAGGGATCTGAGTTCTATGGTCTGTCATCCTTTGGCATCTTCAAACCCATCATACCAAGCATATTCCCGCCGGGTCCAGCCATGCCAGCCTGGCTCTGGAAGCTCTCCAGTAGGTTCTTAGCAAGGTTAATTTTGGCCTTCTGTTCCTCATCGAGGTCACTGTCCTCTTCAGAGTCTTCTGGGTGATCTTTTCCGTCCTTGGAGCGGACAGCAGCCTTCCCCTTGACCGATTTCTGCTTGTTTGCAAAGAGTTTGCCAGTGCGATCATCCAGATCGAGGATGCCCGTTCCTCGGAGCTCTGCTTCCATTTGCCTCGATAGCTCTTGAATCTCCTCCGTATCATCCTCTTCGGATTCAGTGTCTACCTCTTCCACCCTACCACGTATTCCTGTTGGCCGAGATGCACCCTGTAGACCCGACTCAGATGGCATCCTCATCTTCTTCATCATCCTAGATAATTCTTCTTCATCAAAAGACGTCTCTTTGTCTTCTCCGTCGCTGCTTAGTTCGTCGCCGTCGCTCTCCTCATCATCAGAGTCGTTGAAGAAATCTGCCCCATCGAGGCCGGCAGACTCATCCTTCAGGAACTCCTCAAAGCGGGCGACTATCCGCTGGAGATTTTCCTGTGCATTCGCGTCTCCGAATGCGCCTGGCTTGTTGCCTCCATCTGCCTTGCCTCTTCCCCTCAGCTCTCCTTCCAGATCTTCGAACTTGATATCCAACCATTTCTCGTCGTCCTCTCGCTTGTCCCAATGCTTCTCAATTTCCTCATCTGTAGGAAGAGTCTCGTCCCCAGTATCGATATCTTCAAGCAGGAGCTTCATCTCCCGTACACATGCCTTGTCCTGGTTTTGTGGATCGGAGAGCAGCATCTCGAACCCGCATGACAGCTTCATTCCCAACTCTGCACGGTCATACGCCTTCCGGTCCGTCCTCGGAGGCAGCTTCCCAGTCCACACTTTCGGTGCCGGAAAGTCCTGACTTTTCAATTGTGCATAGCCTACCCTCGTGAACCTCACGCTGACAGTGACAAAATCCTCGGGCTTGAATATCAAATTGCTGTCGTCCTTGGCTCTAAGAGGCCGCAGTGCAATCGGGTCTCTGAGGTAGAAGGCTTCCACCGCTGGCGAAATATACGCCGGTTTTTGATGTAGCAAGTAGGCGACCCGGCGCGGGATAGTCACGAAGGCATGATGGAGGTTCTCGCTGATCTGCTTAGGATAATTGCGAAGTCGGTAGAAAGCTTCCTCCTCGATCGTCTTAGAGCGGAGAAGTCGTTTTGGCTCCTCCTTCATGATCCTCATAGCCTCCTGCAGGGATATCTTTTCGGTTATTTTCCTCTTCGAGGCGTTATCATGCTTCGGCTTTATGATGACCAGTTGCCCCTGGTGGATCCACACCTATTGACCATGAGCACTCGAACATACGAATCCACGGGACACTTGGACAAACATACCCTGTTATCTGCCACTTCTGGCTCTAGCCACAGGGGCAAGGCGCCAGCCGCCTCGATCAGAAGGAACTCGCCATCGCTGTCCACCACCTTGACCCAAAGGTCTTTATGTTTCTTCGTCAACTCGCGGAGAATATACACGATCACCCACTCATCTTCAATGGAGTCCCCATAACTCGTTCTTCCTCGCAGCAGGCTGAGCCCTAGAATCAAGCGCGGTCAGTATGGTCCTCTCGAAAACTGTCCTTGGGGGGCGAAGAGCAGAGCTACTCACCATTCTCTTTGGTTATTTCGAGGTTGAAGCCTTCACGCTGCCAAATGTAGTCCTTCAGCAAATCCTTCGTAAGTCCCGCAGCAGTCCTCTGGACCTCCTGCAGTCGCGACCGTGTCTCTGCAGCTTTGTCTGATACTGCGGGGGTGGCGGCGGGGTCTGTCGGGATAAGATAAAGCGAGTACTCGATGCAGTCGTCCGGGAGCTGCGGCCTTGGAATAGGGTGGAACGTGGACTTAAACCACTCGATGTCCTCCTGTGACATCGGCGCCATCTTGGGCACCGTTCGAAGTCAATCCCGGACGCTCCTTTGGTTCCAGCAGAGACGCCGCACCGCGTCGAGGCATGAGATGACTTCATACCGGAGAAGCAGACCGGAGAATCTGACGGTCCGCCACCGCCCGCACTAAACCGCATTGGGTTAGACGTCAACAACGCCCCGGCGATCCACCGCCCCGACCACCGCGTCGCTGTGAGGCCCGACGCTCCACGCCGCGCAAACACGTCCGCCATTGGATTCCACATCTGGATCTTTGCGTCCGCAACTGCCCGCCGCAATCGACATGGTCGCGCGCTGAGCTATTCCATCTGCCGCTACTTGAAAGTTTTGCGCCATTGACCAATTTGCGTCCACAATGGCGCTGCCATACATCGACACTCCGCGCACCGAAGCCGACGGGAACGCGACTTACCTGACCAACGGCCTTCGCAGCGCCGCGCGAACCAACCTCTCCGCTTTAGACTCGGTCGAGAACTCGTTTGAAATACCTTCCAAGGACGAGGACATCGTACAGATGATGGAAAATGGACGAAAACGCCAGTCCGGGGGTGGATTCAGCCTGAGCACTCCGCGTGCGGGTACGGGGCCCAAGTCAACCAGAAATGCTTTGAATGACCGACGGAACCTGCCGTCACAAGCGCCGCAAAAAGGCGAATTCACTCCTTTGATGAGGAGCGCTACAAAGAACAATTTCTTGCGGAACCTGACTGCTTCCCGGAGAAGCGCCGCGCCGCAGACTCCCGCCTACCTCAGACAGAGTTATCGGAGTAATGGAGAGACACCGGGATTGCCTTCAATGGACGAGACGGAAACTTACGAAGATGGGATGACTGAGGAACCCACCCCGCTGCCACAGGTTGCGAGTAGTAGCGCCCAGAGTACACCTTTACCGACATTGCCGGGGAGAGACGGCGGAGGAGGAGTCCTGAATGATGGGCAGAAGATGATGACGCTGAAGGAACAAGAAAAGGTATCTCGTCCATTACCCACAATCGGCAAGCTTGACAAAGATAATTTCGTGTGATGTGGCTGCGCAACAAGAAACAGAGAAGCTAACTGGCTTTCGCCGGTACAGATTATCGACAAGCTTGACAAAGACAATTTCGGTCTGAAGCTGAAAATACATTATTTGCAAGAGCAACTAGAAAAGGCTGGACCGCAATACAATCAAGAGGCTCTCAAGGAGAATACGGAGCTGAAGGTGACCAAGATTACTTTGCAGAGGGACATCGCACGCTACAAGAAGAGCCTTCAACAAGCCGAACGCGATTTGGAATCGTACCGTCTGCAATTGCAGGAACTCCGGGAGAAGGCAAAAAGGCGGCAGGCAGATGAGGCAGTGCAGCGAGAGATAGACTGGATGCGCCAGGAACTCGAAACCAGGGAGACGCAGGTAAAAGACCTTCAAGAAGAACTCAGGGCCGCAAAGGAGAAGCATTCGGAGGAGCTCGAGAAATTGCGCGATGAGATCGAGGATCTGGAGGCCACCGTAAGAGAAAAGGAGCGCCTCATCGAGGAACGAGAAGAGGAAATAGACAACTTAAAGGAAAAGGATGGCAAAGAAAGTGAGGCCGTGGCTGAACTTGAGGCTGAACTAGAGCGTGCTAGAGAGCAACTGGAAGAGCTGCAGGAGAGCCTTGACCAAGCCAAGTCCGAGGCGCAAGAAGCCAGAGAGGCTCGGGATCGGGCGATGGAGGAGAAGGAACAAGCTGAGGAGAACCTGAAAGAGCTGCAAGATGAGATGGCTAACAAGTCCTTTATCACAAAGGGGCTTAGCCGTCAACTGGAAGAAAAGGCGAGCAAACTAGAGGACGAGGTCGAGGAACTACGAAGAGAGAACAATAATCTGAGGGAAGAGCTGGATGCCAAGACACGGCACGCAAACCATCTTCAGGAGCAACTGCAGGAGGCTCAACAAGAAATGACATCCGAGAAGGACAGAATGAAGGGTGATATTGAACTTGCAAGGCATGAAAGGGATCAAGCCCGACGAGAACGCGACGAGATAGCAGCACGTTTGAAGCAGGCGCTTGACGATTTGCAGCGCAAAACAGACGAGAAGGAACTTTTGCAAACTCGACATAATGCATTGACGGATGAATCCGGGAGTCTGCAGCGTGAGCTGGCTAAAGCTCAATCTAAGATCAGGGAGCTTGAGCAGGCGATAGAAGACGAGAGACAGCAGGCTATTGATAATAATTCCGCGCTCCGATCACAACACCGGGAGGAAGTCGAGCGGCTGCAGGAGGAGATAGAGGCCCTACAGCATGAAATTGAAGATAAGGAAGGCCAATTCGCACTTGAACAAGATAGGTGGGAAAGCACAAAGAGAACGCTGCAATCGCAGAAGGAGAAAGCGGAAGAACAGGCCGCGGGCTTCAGGAGAACAATCGAAAAGCTTCAGGATGTCGAACTGACTCTCTCAGAGAGAGAGGCAAAGCTCCAGGAAGTCATCGATAGCGAGAAGAACCGGCATCGCCAAGAGGAGGCTGTGCTGAGCCGTCAAGTGAAGGAGCTCAACGAAGATATTGCAGCCAAACGACAATTGATTGAGGAGCAACGAAATGAGCTCCTCTCTGTCAAGGAGGAACTCAGGGTCAGCAGACGCGAAGAGTCGGCCTTGAGAGACAAGGTCCAGGCTCTTGAGGACGAAATTGTCGTTCTCCAGACGAGCTTGGAAGAGGAGCAAGAGTACGCTAGAGGTCAATTGAAAAAAGGCGCGTCAGATCTTGAGAACCAACTGCACAAGGCTCTGAGCGAGAAGCAGTCCCTCCGCGACCAGCTGGCCAACTCTAATAGTGAATTACACAACCTTCGCACCTCGCTCGCTGAGGTAGAGGCAGAGCGTGACGAGCTTCGAAGCCAGCTCAACAGCATTCAGAACAAAGTTGACGACACCCATCGCGTAGACCAGGAGAAGGTCGAGCTTCGAAAAGCTAAGCTTCGTCTGGAAGGCGAGGTCAACAGGCTGAAGGATGAAAGAAAATCCCTCCTGGAGGCGAAGGACTCCCTTGAAAAGGAGCTCAACTCGGAGATCGAACGAGCGACAGAAGAAGAGAACCGTCTGTCTGCCGAGATCGACCAGCTCCAAGACAAGCTGCTTGCGTTGTCCAGTGGGAGAGATCGAGAACTGGCTACAGCGAAGAACCAAGTCCAGCGCTTGGAGAAGCGCATGCAAGAACTCGAGAACCTTATTGAACAACAAGCGCCGCAAGATAATGAGGCTTCCACCGCTGCTGCGGATGTTTCAGTACTCCGGCACAGCCTGGATGAAGCTCGCAAGAGAGAAAAGGCGTTCCTTCAGCGTGAAGCTGACCATAAATCTGCTATCCGTAACTACAAGACGCGCATCGCAGAGCTCGAACGGGAACTACATGACGTACAGATGAAGAAGTATGAGACTCAATCCCCTCGGTCGTCGCCTTCGGACAAGCTCCAGGAGGAACTCCGGAGTCTCAGACGCCAGTTAGCCGATGCACACAAGTCCATCAAAGATCTGAAAGTGAAGAATCGCGAGCTCGAGCGTGCTGCGGTTCGAGAAGAGGACCAAAAGGATCTCCATGAGCTGCTTAAATCGTCGACTCTTGAAGCCGAGTCTCTAGCTCTCAAGCTCTCGGAGCGAGACGCCCGTATCAATGAATTGAAGGCTCAGCTGCGGAGGATCCGTGAGGAGCGCGCCGCGTCGATCAAGAAAGCCGATGCAGCTGCGCAGGAGCTCGAGGCGCTCCAGGAACGCTACGATCAAGCCATGGATGAAATGATGGCGAAGACGGAGCGCAAGGGCAGACACGAGAAGGAGATCCGCGGCCTGAGCAAGGAGATCCTCTGGCTCCGAGCGCGATTGAAGAGGGAGGAGAGGTTCCGTCGAGACCTTGCCTGGAGCAAGGGACTAATGGAGCTGGGCGAGAGTGTCAGGGCTGCTTGGTATGTTTTCATCTGTTTCTACATATCCTAATCAATCCATGGTAGTGTGATTCAGAGCTTTGGTATTCGTTCGCTAACTCTCGTGTGTACAGCAACGAAGCCGACCTTAAAATGATCGCCGAGATGGGCGTCAAACCTCCTAGCCGTAAGCATCGCCGTAAGCCAATGGAGAAACTCAGATCTGCTATCTTCGTGGTCAAAGGCATCGTGCGGATGCAGAGAATGAGCCGAGAATGGGGCAAGGCGCGGAAATTAGGCGAGGGCCTGAAGAAGGCCAAGAGCGAAGTGTTGAAGAGAAGGGAAAGCATGAAAAAGAAAGGCATAGAGTAATCTCGGCTGCCGCACATTGCTTCCTTTTTTCTCTTTTTTTTTCTGTTTATGGAAGTCGATGATGGGATTCTTCGGTACTGGTACCCTTTTTTGTTCTCGGTTTTGGATGCCCCTCTAAGAGTATTTTGTTCTGGATGGGATTCCTTATTTTTTTTTCTTTTTTATTCTTTGGCGTTTGAGGATCCCATCATGATTGGTAGTAGGTTCCCACATACCGCGGGTGTGTACAGTGGTCTGGTGTGGTTTGTCTTTGTTCTGGATGCGAGATGTCTGGGAAAGAGGGCTTGTTTATGTTTGTAAAATATAGCTATGACTTTGATATGGCAGAATAAATGTTATTGCTGCTGCATGTTTGGATATAATCTCACACCTACACTGCGAATACCGAAATAATATACCTCGGCCTCGAGGATGGATGACGGAAGACGCCACAGTTAGTCCCGTTCCGCATGCGATACCCTTTATTACGGACCACATATCTACTCTGTACGTCGTCAATCTCCCTCTGTTTACTAGGCTTTCTGCAGTGCTACCTAGACGCTTCCTTGGACGGCGTGACTGAGAAAGCACCATACCCTCAGGCGATTCCGATTGTCCCAATAATACTGCCGATAGTAGAATGTACAGCTGCCTGGCAGAGAATTATCTGAAGATTCTTTGTTCTTCGAACTCTCCTCTTAGATAGACATGCACAGTACTTGTGTGGTGAGTCACAGGGAGATTCTGGGTACGATCCCAACTGGCAGGGCTTGTGTTGATTAATTTGATGCTGTGCAACGAGTCCAACTTCACTGCAGCCGCTACTAGCTACTGCGCACAGGCACTCTTTTTGAGGGTGGTAATCAAACCCTGAACCCTGTAAGTGGGACTGTATATACAGTCCTAGGAATCGGCTGGTGGTTACTTGCGTACCATTATCTTACTTTGGTTAGATATGTAAGATATCAGATATGTGTCTTTCTAAGATAGATCTTTATTTGGTCGATTAGTCTATAATGGAGTTTAAAGCCTCAACATCGGCGCATCTCACCCGCGCCATTAGAAGGTTTCCTAGATGGCCTAAGGAGGTAGGTAGTATATACCCCACAGCGTCATGACGAATCCTGCAGGCCAGAGGACAGAAAGAAACATCATCAACTTGGCCTGGCCCTGGAGGCGCATCTGCACGCCCTTATCCTTCCGGCTCTTGACCCTGTTGGTTGTGACAGCGAACATCCCTGCCTTGACAGGCGAGTAACAACTTTCATGCAACTGGCTGCGTCGTAAACTGCGCGCGCAACAAGTCGGGACTAAGCTAACTCCGTCCTGATACAGGGGACTGAGAAAGGGAAGCAAAAGAGGGGTAGAGAGAGAGAACCTGTCTGTCTGTGAGGGGAGAGGAGGATATATTAGGTGGGTTTACGGAGCATTCCAGCAGTCAGTCAGTCAGTCAGTCACTCGAGTCCTCTGTCATCCTCTCCGTCAGGTGAAGTAGATATTTCTGCATATTGCTTGATCTTTAGCATTATCCGCTTCCTGTTCGACCTGTCTCAGAACAAACTCCTGAAAGGATACTCCTCACTTCAGGATACCACTGACCACAATGGCCCAAGCCAAGGACACGCCCGCGAATGCATTCCCATTCAGCAGAACAAACCTCCCGAAGCAGATCTTCATCAACAACGAATACGTCGAGTCGACCAGCGGCAAGAAGCTCACCGTATACAACCCCAAGGACGGGTCGCTCGTCGCGGACGATGTCGCGCTGGCGGGGGAGAAGGACGTCGACGCCGCCGTCGCCGCGGCCAAAGCAGCCTTCCCGGCGTGGAAGAGGGTCTCGGCCAAAGAGCGGCGGGACATCCTGCTGAAATTTGCCGATCTGCTGGGGAAGCACATCGAGTCGCTTGCGGAGCTCACGCGGATCACTAATGGGATGCCCATTTCAATTGGCAAGCATGAGACAGGCGCCGCGGTCGAGGTGAGTTTGATGCTCTACTGAATAGACAGACCCTGTATACAAGCCCAGTCAGGTTACCTGGCTAACTCGCAGCGAAGGTATTCCGACACAATGCCGGCTGGATCGACAAGTTCGCCGGCGAGTCCCATCCGCAGGAGAACGGCTTCCTCAAGATCACCCGCCACGAGCCGCTGGGAGTGACGGCCGGCATCCTCCCCTGGAACGCGCCCATGGGCGTCCTGAGCTTCAAGGCCGCGCCGGCCCTGGCCACGGGCAACTGCATCATCATCAAGCCCTCGGAGAAGACGCCCTTCGCGGCGCTCGCGCTGGGCCCCCTGATCAGGGAGGCCGGCTTCCCCCCGGGGGTCTTCCAGGTGCTGTCGGGCGACGGGTCCACGGGCGCGCTGCTCGCGGGCCACATGGAGATCCGCAAGGTCAGCTTCACGGGGTCGGTCGCGACGGGCAAGAAGGTCCAGGAGCTGGCGGCCCGGTCCAACCTGAAGAAGGTGACGCTCGAGCTGGGCGGCAAGTCGCCCGCCGTGGTCTTCGACGACTGCAACCTCGCCAACGCCCTGGACTGGACCGTCAGGTCGATCCTCACCAACACCGGCCAGGCCTGCCACGCGGCCACGCGCGTCTACGTGCAGGAGGGCATCTACGACGAGTTCGCGAGGCGGTACAAGGCGGCGCTGGAGGCGCAGGCGAAGACGATCGGCGACCCCGACAGCGCGTCCACCACCGTCGGGCCGCTGGTCGACGAGGCGCAGTTCAAGCGCGTCTCGGGATTCATCGAGCGCGGCGCCGCCGGCCAGGGCTCCCTGCTGACGGGGGGCAAGTGCGGGATTGGCGTCAATAATAACAATGGCAAGGGCTTCTTCGTCGAGCCGACCGTCTTCACGGACGTCCAGGAGGACGCCGAGATCAACACCCACGAGATCTTCGGCCCCGTCGCGGTCCTGGCCCCCTTCAAGACGGAGGAGGAGGCGATCCGCAAGGCCAACGCCACCGAGTACGGCCTCATGGCGGGCGTCTTCACGCAGGACATCAACCGGGCCCTGCGCGTGGCGAGCGAGTTCGAGTCGGGCATGGTCGGCATCAACTGCATCAGCCTGCTCTTCTTCAACACGCCGTTCGGCGGCAGCAAGCAGAGCGGGATCGGGAGGGAACTGGGGCGGGAGGCCCTCGAGGCGTATACGGAGACGAAGACCGTCATGGTCAATTTGACCTACTAGGGTGGATGGATGATTTCCACGAAATAGTTTTCATGGCTGCATCGTCATGTCAGTAGAAATGATATTGTTGTTATCAGCAGGTTCCCACGGGACATGAATATGAACGCACCAGTGACGACTGTGACGTCTAAGTTGAGCTAGCAGTATCAATAGAATGGATCCATATCAATTGATTGCATGCAGAGAGCATTGATTGTACTGTACTGTATATACGTACACTGCTGGAGAATGCATGACTTTTATAGACTACCAGTCGGTCTCACTCTCACTACCAGGATACGCCTTCTTCCTCAACTTCCACATGGTCTTTTCCCGGTGCGCCGTGCCCCCATGCCTACGGCCGCTGTCCTCTACCACCGTCATCCATGGCACGTTGCCCGCGCGCCGTACCCTCTCTCTCAGCGTCTGTGACATCTCTTCCAGTTTCTCCAGATCATACCCCGCCCCTTTACTCTTCTTGGCCTTGGCGACCAGCTTGTGATGGCGTCTCTCCGCCGCCCGGGCCGCGTGGTACTCCTCGCTGATCGCCCAGTTGGGGTTATCCAGCTGGCCGCGGACGAGGACGATGCCGTGGCCGCGCTCGAGAGTCTCCCGGATCTTCGAGGTCGGGATCGGGGTGATGAGCTCGAGCTTGCGGGCCGAGACGTGGATCGCGCGGACGATGGCCAGTCCCAGGGAGTAGGAGGCTTTGGGGTCCGGAGGGGTGCAGGAGCCGGCGCCGACAAAGAGGTAGGGCAGATCCTCCTTGGCAGTGCGGATTATTCTGGATTCCAAGGACGGAATGGATGGTGGACGAGATGCGGGCTGGGACTCCGTCGTACTGGCAGCGTCGTCCATGTTACTGTCAGGGTCAGCGTTCGGTTCGTCTCTGTCGTCTTCGATCATCTCGTCTTCTGCACCATCTGCTTCTGCAGGAAGGTCTCCCGCAGTTTCTGCGTTGTTGGGCAGCTTCGCGATGGCGCTCTCATTCTCCACCGCCACGACCGCAACTATAGCCCCGTCGAGCAGATCACGCAGAAGGTCTGGGTTGTGGTAGGAGCCCAGCACCATGACTCCCAGGATTCCCTGTCGGGGACCAGCATAATTGACGAAAACGGGCTTGGTGCGGATCAGTGGCATCTCAGACCAGATGGGGTTGGAAAGTCCGTTCGGATGCGACAGGTGGAAATAGGACTGCATTTGCATCGAACGCAGCTGAGCGCTGGACCTGGTCGCATAGTCCGTTGGCTGTGACGGCAGCGTGGTTAACAGTACCATGGCCTGCCCTGCAGCCTGCCCTAGAGGTTCCACGACCTCTGGCGGTCCCTTCTCACTCATGTAAACGACGTCTGAAAGGCCCAGAGACTTTATAAGCCATGTTGCGACTTCCAAGCCCAGACCGAAGATCCAACCAGGGTAGTTGATGATCAGAGGACATTGCGGATAGCTCTCAAGTAACCTGCGGTAATGGTCCATAAGATCCATTGCCGCGAGGACATAGTGGTCGGGATCTTCCTTCGGGGAGGTCGCTCCTATATGATGAGCTCTGATAATCGTTCCATTCCGTGATCCCTCCAGGGTTGGATGTGAAAATGGAGGACCAAAGAATGGCGAGCGCAGGTGAGCGAGGTAAATCTCTCCTGCTGGGGAGAACTCTGGCTGCCCTGGGTCAAGATCCAGGAAAGCTACACCATCGGTGTTGGTATAACCGCTCTCCGTCTGGGGTGCAGGGCTGAGAAGGTGGTTCAGGAGATATCGATTGAATGTCGATTTTCCTGACGCTTTGGGTCCGCAGGTAAACACCCTGAGACCCCCTCCTCGCTGAGAGAGGACTTTGATAGTTGTGCTCCATTTCTTATCGAGATGGAGTGGTCGTAAGTGCCGCTTGAAGGGGTCATCGGATGACGTATATAGCTAAAGCTGGTTAGTTTTAAAGATTCAGACGCGGCCAGCAAAGTAATAGCACAGTAACATACAACTGAAAAGGTACGTCGAAACTTATCTTTTAATGTGACCTTGTCGGCTGCAGTCTCCGTCTTGCTGTTCCATATCCGTTGATACAGCGGCGACAAATCCTTGAGGCGGTAGATGCCATTACCGTGACACGATGTGAGCTCGACTTCTGCATAGCCATCGACGCCTGAGACGCACTTGATAACGGGAAGGGAGTGGGTTGACGGCGCATAGACTCTATATGCGATGGGCGAGGGGTGCAGCTTCGCGCCCATCAAGCTGACCACACCTCTCTTCACCCAGATATCGTACTGTCCCACCAGGGCTAGATTCTAGAGAATCGTAAGCCTGCTGCTTCTTTCCAGTCACCCTTGCGAATCCCTACCATCTTCTCTTTTATACGCACACAGAGTGTGTGTTTGTCTGCATAAACAATGTTCTTCTTATTCAGACGGGTCTTCGAGAGTGCGAAGTTCTCGACCTCCACAGGCAAATTGGAGGCGGACTCGTAGTAGCTGGAGGCAATTAGCACGCGGAGCCTCTTCAGTGTCAAAGACGCAAGATTACCTGTCGTCATCTCCTCCCCCAAGAGCGGCGTCCTCCTCCTGCTCCTCCTCCTTCTCGTCGTCGTCTTGCTCTTCCTCGTCTTCCTCGTCAGATACGATACCAATATACTCCTCCGACTCGTCCGAGCCCCCCTCTTCAGCACTGCCTAAGCCAGATTGAGGTTCTTCGACCTCCGACTTGGACTCTACCTGTCTCGCGAGTTGTTTCTGTTCCTCCAACTTCTTCTCTCGCATTCTCTGTACTGCGCTCTTTTTCTGAGCAGTACTTTGCAGGCCATCTGCCTGTTTCCCCTCCTCCGCGGGGGAAGGCCGCGCTTTCTTCGACGGTGGCTCTCCATCAGACTCGGGTTCCGGGGTGGGACTAATCGGCACTGTGACCTGGAGTTTTTGCTGCTGCGCCCTGCGCGCCGCAATGGCACTGATGGGGGCTGGAAGAGGCATTCGAGTCAGCGAACATTTTCTGTGGAGCTGTGCGACGGAGATCGGTATGAGATCTGATCGTACCAGCTGGTGGCTGCTTTTCGGCCTTTCTCTTCATATTTCGCTGGGTTACACTGTATTTATCGAACAATGAAAAGGCCGTAAATGAGAAGAATAGAGCTGCAGAGGCGCCGCGGAGCCTCCCGTGCGAGTCTGGCGGGATGCTCGAGATCTCCGAAATCTCGAGCTGCGGGATGGAGAATGTGGCCCGTGCTCCGCGCAGCAGAAAAAGTTGCCCGCGATACAGAACGACCGCGCAACCCTTTATCGCAGCACCCTAGAGCTGCGCACGACAGATTATTTTTTTTATTCTTACCGTCGCGAGCCTCGGGCGCGGCAAGCCAGTATCCGGGCGCATTATTTCTTTTTTCCACGGATTTTAATCCCCCTAAATTGGCACCGGCGCTGCGTCTGCGCGCCGCATCTAGCCCGTCCGGAATTTTCAACAGCGAACGCAGAGCTTGCTGCGTCTGAGTTGCCGCGTCGCATTTTCCAATGGCGCGAAAATCGAGCCAAGAGGTTGCTTCGGACAGCGATGACAGCTCGACCAGCAGCCCCAGTCCCCAGGATCGACGCCCGACAGATTCGGAGAAGAAGCGGGAAAAGAAGTCGAAGCGCGATGAGCCTGTAACTGAATCGTCCGAGTCCAGCTCGGAATCTGAGAGTGAGAAGAGTGGCAGTCCTGCAGGGAGCGATTCGGAGAGTGACAGTGATGCTTCCTCACAAAAGGAGGACTCGACCAAGAGGTCGATTCTTAGCTTCCCGGAGAAACATTTTGCCCAGTTTACTGACATAGCTGTCTAGATCCTCCCCCGGCGTGTCTGTACCTCCCCCAGAAGCGTTCAAGCCCCCAGCAGGATTCAAAGCCGTGAAAAAACAATCTCCCCCATCCTCTGCCGTCTCCTCCCTCCTCTCCAACCTCCGCGGCAAACAGATCTACCATGTCACCGCTCCCGCCTTCCTCCCTCTTGACTCCGTCAAAGAGATCTCGTTAGCCAAAATCATGCGTGGCGAGCCGGTGCTAACGCACCAAGGCGTCAAGTACGGCATCCCGGCGGACAACCTCAGCCAGCCGGAGTCCAGCAAGAAGACGCTCCTGCTCTACGATGAGAAGAGCCAGGCATACTACAGTGTTTCCGCAGGGGAGATCAAGAGCTACCATGTCCAGGAGATGATCAGCCTCCCCAATGGAACCACCACAAAGGAAGGGCCCGCGTCGACAGCGCAGGAGCCGAGCATACCGCCAAGACCGCAGCCCAAACACCTGAAGATGCGTTTCAAGCCGGTAGGCAGTGGAGACGGAGCTCCGGAGACATTTGGCACGAGCTCCGAGGAGTCGGAGGGGGAGCAGCCTACGTTCAAGTTCCCCAAGGGATCGAAAGCGGAGCGGGAAGAGCGGAAGCGGAAGCACCACCAGGCAGACGGTGACGAGAAACACCCAGACGCCTCACCGCGAAAGAAGTCCAAGAAGCACTCGTCCTCGCAGGACCACGGGAAGTCGTCACAGACGGAACCGGCTCCTTCGTCGCAAGATCACGACGAGCGCGGCCGGGAGAGCAGGCACAAGAAGTCGCACAAGCACCGGGAAGGGACTAGTCTGGAGCGCAAGGCGCGCAAGGAGGAAAAGAAACGGAAGAAGGCAGAAAAGACAGCATGAACATGGCTACGGCGTTTTGCGACATGGGTTTTGGGTTGAGTTTCTGTCTGAAGAAAAAGTCATTGTTTGTCATTATCGATTGGATGCATGCATGTACATAGAGAATTACGTGCCACTGGAGATGATACCTGCGAATGAGTGTGCTGGCATGGCATCTGCAGGTGATAGAGCGTAGCGCTCGGTATGTGAAAAGGCACCCGGCAACCCGACTTGCTCCGAGCCGGTCCGATGTCGCCCGGGGCCCCACCGCGGCAGGTGCACGCGCGGGGCCCGGGGCGGGAAAACCTGCGATGCCGGAGCGGGACGGCGGAAGCGGTGTCGCGGTCTCGAAGCAGAAAAACAGCGCACCCTCGTGTCCCTCTTTATCCTCTCCCTTTTTTTTCACTCTCATCCTCCTTACTCCCTAGATCCTCTTTCCTTCCCCTGTCAAAGGAAGACCCCTTCTCCGCACAATGGCTACCTACGCGCTGTCGCCCTCCCACCGGGACGTGAGTGCTCCAGTCCGTGTCCGTCGCAGCCCACCGTACTGACTCATTTCCGATGCAGCTCCTCGAGAGGTCCCTGGTCGAGAGTGACCCGGAGATCGCGGAGATCATGGTATGTCTATCCAGCTTCTAGAGTACTCCTTGCTTTGGCACAGACCGTTTTACCGTTTTTGACGAAACAATGGCGTCGGACTCACTGACCCCTCCCCCGCAGAAAAAAGAGATCCAGCGGCAGCGCGAGTCCATCGTGCTCATTGCCTCCGAGAACTTCACCTCGCGCGCCGTCTTCGATGCCCTCGGCTCACCCATGTCCAACAAGTACTCCGAGGGCTACCCCGGCGCCCGCTACTACGGAGGCAACCAGCACATCGACGCCATTGAGCTCACCTGCCAGGCCCGCGCCCTTAAGGCCTTCAACCTGGACCCGGAGAAGTGGGGAGTCAACGTCCAGTGTCTGAGCGGTAGCCCGGCCAACCTGCAGGTCTACCAGGCTCTGATGCGCCCCCATGACCGCCTGATGGGGTTGGATCTGCCCCACGGAGGCCATCTGAGCCATGGCTACCAGACCCCGCAGAAGAAGTATGTCGCAGATCCTGTCTGGAGACCAGCATCGTCAATGGGTGCTATAGCAGTTATGGAACACACGCTGACCTTCCCAGGATCTCCGCCGTGTCCACTTACTTCGAGACCATGCCTTACCGCGTCAACCTCGAGACCGGCATCATTGATTACGACGCCCTCGAGGCCAACGCCCAGCTCTTCCGCCCCAAGTGCATCGTCGCCGGTACCTCCGCCTACTGCCGTCTGATCGACTATGCGCGCATGCGCAAGATCGCCGACTCGGTCGGTGCCTACCTCATCGTCGACATGGCCCACATCTCCGGCCTGGTCGCTGCCGGTGTCATCCCGTCGCCCTTCGAGCACGCCGACGTGGTGACCACGACGACGCACAAGTCCCTCCGCGGACCCCGCGGTGCCATGATCTTCTACCGCAAGGGCGTGCGCAGCGTCGACCCCAAGACCGGAAAGGAGATCATGTACGACCTCGAAAACCCCATCAACTTCTCCGTGTTCCCGGGACACCAGGGAGGCCCACACAACCACACCATCACGGCCCTCGCGGTCGCCCTCAAGCAGGCTGCGACCCCGGAGTTCCGGCAGTATCAGGAGCAGGTGCTGAAGAACGCCAAGGCGCTTGAGCACGAGTTCAAGCGCCTGGGCTACAAGCTGGTCGCCGACGGTACCGACAGCCACATGGTGCTGCTGGACCTGCGGCCCCAGAACCTCGACGGCGCGCGTGTTGAGGCTGTCCTCGAGCAGATGAACATCGCGTGCAACAAGAACTCGATCCCCGGGGACAAGTCCGCCCTGACGCCGTGCGGTATCCGCATCGGCGCCCCGGCCATGACCACCCGCGGCATGGGCGAGGAGGACTTCAAGCGCGTGGCCCGCTACATCGACCGGGCCATCAAGATCTGCCAGGACGTGCAGAGCCAGCTGCCCAAGGAGGCCAACAAGCTCAAGGACTTCAAGGCCAAGGTTGCCTCGGACAGCGTGCCGGAGATCCTGAGCCTCCGCAAGGAGATTGCCGAGTGGGCCAGCACTTTCCCTCTGCCTGTTTAAGCAGTCATTACAGAAAACGCAAGGACATGATAAAAAATCAAAAAATAGATTCCGGATCTGGGCTCAACACTCTCTGTTAGAGTGAAGGAGGAAGCAAAAAAGGGCATGGGAGTATAGTCGAAAAGAAAGACATTTTCTTTCAACACGGGACATGGATGCAGATATGAGCATGAAAAAAAAGTGGCGGCATCTTCAGCAGCGAGGGTTCAACATCCGGCGCCGGTTTGGTGTAGTGTGTACAATGGTTTCTTTTTATTGTTTGGTCCTTCGATGAGTTGATTTGATAGTTCCAAGCTATGATACACCTGCAATTGATCAAGCTTTGGTCTTGTTCCTTGCTCCTTGGTTTGGTCAGACTGACACATCAGAATCTGCTCCTCCCGTCGACATGATCCATCTCTTTCCGCGCCTCGCGGAGCCCGTACGGCAGCGTCGCAGAGACAGGCTGCGTAGACTATCATGTCCTGGTTCCCTGAATCCACCACGTAGAAACGGAGTGCGGGATATACTTTCCACTCGAAACCGTGACAGGACGCGATCCCGGGGCCGGGGAGTAGTCCAACAGATACCTATCCACGGGGGATATTGTGTAGTGTTCCACTTTGCCCTCCACTCCTAGACTCGTCAAGACCCCGGCACCTTGATCTGCTCCGTGGTCTCCAGCGCTGCGCGTCTCCCAAACTCCCCGATGAGCCTCCTCAGGCGGCCGATGCGGTCCTCCAGCTCCCTGATCTCGCGTTCCTGATCCGCCACGGAGCGCGTGATGTCCGGCAGGGCCTCGACGACGGCGCGGGCCTTCTGGATGCGGATCTTGATGGCGCTTGCCTCGGTGGGGAGGTCCTTGGCGTCCAGAGGGGGCGGCGCATTGGGGGCGATGTCCGCCGCGACGGAGGAGCCCGCAGGGGCCGGGGCCGGACCGGCGGAGGGCGGCTGTGCCTGGGGGGCCCCGTTGCCCGCGGCGCTGGGGGGGTTGTTCTGGCCGCTGGAAGCGCTCGCGGTGGAGGGCTGCTGCTGCTGCTGCTGCTGCGACGCGGCCGGAGCAGTGGACGACGGGCCTGAGGGAGCCGGGCCAGCACCAGCAGCTCCCGACGAGTCGCCAGGGGCCGCAGCAGCGGTCGCCTGGGCCGACGACAGCAGACGGAGGATCAGGGCGTGCAGCGGCGGCAGGATGTCGAAGATCTGCGGCGGCGGGAAGGGCACTGCGCGCGGGGGCGCGGGCGTCGCGCTGGCGGGCGTCTCGGGCGCGGAGGAGCCCTTACGGAGGGGCGTGGCCGCGGTGGGCGACCTGGAGGCCATGGCAGACGTCCGTGAAGCGCTGAGATGCTGAGATTCGTCTTCCTTGGATGCTGGAGGCCCGGTGGTGGTTGTCGGTGAGACGCCCGTCGTAGGGAGAAGCCGGAGCAACGAGAAGCGCCGGGGCTGACGTCGGACCAGCCCAAAAGCGTCACCGGCGCCCCTCACCTGAGGCCCCTCCCCCCGTCTTTCTTTTCCCCCCCTCCACCTTTTCTTCCTTCTTCTTCTTTCTCGATATCTCTCCTGTCTGCAGGTCTCTGGCGCACCTCTGCTCTCGAGATCCCGTCAATTGCTGGCTCCGTCGCAGTGCTAGTCAATTGACTGTCTCGCAGCTTGTCTTGTTTCCTCGCATAGATAAGAGACAGTACAAGGCAGTACATAGCATCACACCACCATGGCCAAGGTCGACCACAAAGTCGTCCTGAGTATGTAGACTTTCGTCCTTTTGTCTTCTTTGATGGTTTATTTTTATGACCGCCTGCTGACTGGTCTAGTCGTCATCGACGGCTGGGGTATCGCCGGCCCCAACTCCCCGCCCAACGGCGATGCCATCGCCGCCGCAGAGACCCCCGTCATGTCGTCCTTCGCGGACCCCAACTCTAAGACGGCCCAGGGCTACACCGAACTCGAGGCCTCGTCGCTCGCTGTCGGCCTGCCCGAGGGCCTCATGGGCAACAGTGAGGTCGGCCACCTGAACATCGGCGCCGGCCGTGTCGTCTGGCAGGACAGCGTCCGCATCGACCAGACCCTCAAGAAGGGCGAACTGAACAAGGTCGAGAACGTCATCAAGTCCTTCAACCGCGCCAAGCAGGGCAACGGACGTCTGCACCTGCTGGGGCTCGTCTCCGACGGCGGTGTCCACTCGCACATCAACCACCTGATCGGCCTGCTCAAGGTCGCCAAGGAGATGGAGGTGCCTCAGGTCTTCATCCACTTCTTCGGCGACGGCCGCGACACGGACCCCAAGAGCGGCGCGGGTTACATGCAGCAGCTGCTCGACGAGACCAAGAAGATCGGCATTGGCGAGATCGCCACCGTCGTCGGACGCTACTATGTCATGGACCGCGACAAGCGCTGGGACCGCGTCGAGTTGGGTATGAAGGGTATCGTCTGCGGAGAGGGCGAGGAGAGCTCCGACCCAGTCAAGACCATCAAGGAACGCTACGAGAAGGGCGAGACTGACGAGTTCCTGAAGCCCATCATCGTCGGCGGCAAGGAGAGGAGAGTGCAAGGTATGACGTCTCCCGACCCAATGGCAGGCCCAATGGCAGGAACTCAATTGACTGAACCATTATCCCAGACGGCGACACCCTCTTCTTCTTCAACTACCGGTCTGACCGTGTGCGTGAAATCACCCAGCTGCTGGGCGACTACGACCGCTCCCCCAAGCCCGACTTCCCCTACCCCAAGGACATCCACATCACCACCATGACCCAGTACAAGACCGACTACCCCTTCTCGATCGCCTTCCCGCCGCAGCACATGGGCAACGTGCTGGCGGAGTGGCTCAGCAAGAAGGGCCTCAAGCAATGCCACGTCGCGGAGACGGAGAAGTACGCGCACGTCACCTTCTTCTTCAACGGCGGTGTCGAGAAGCAGTTCGAGAACGAGGAGCGCGAGCTCATCCCCTCGCCCAAGGTCGCCACGTACGACCTGGACCCCAAGATGAGCGCCAGCGGCGTCGCCGACAAGATGGCCGAGCGCATTGCTGAGAACAAGTTCGAGTTCCTCATGAACAACTTCGCGCCCCCAGACATGGTCGGCCACACGGGTGTCTACGAGGCCGCCATCCAGGGTGTTGCCGCCACGGACAAAGCCATCGGGGTCATCTACGAGGCCTGCAAGAAGCACGGTTACATCCTCTTTGTCACCGCTGACCATGGGTGAGTAGTTCCTCTTTATCATGACTCCGTGGGGGATCCCTGCTAACTGGTCCGTCCAGCAACGCCGAGGAGATGCTCACCGAGCAGGGCACGCCCAAGACCTCCCACACCACCAACAAGGTGCCGTTCATCCTGGCCAACGCCCCTGAGGGCTGGAGCCTGAAGAAGGAGGGCGGTGTCCTGGGCGACGTCGCCCCCACCATCCTCGACGCCATGGGCATCGAGCAGCCCGAGGAGATGAGCGGACGGAGCCTGCTCATCAAAGCGTAGATTTTTCTGTCTGATATCTTGCAATTTCCGGAGCCCATCTCGTCTCCATCTTTTCTTTCTCTTCTTTCTTGCTTTCTTATTTTCTATTTTCATAATGATTGAACGACGACGTTGACGTACGCGGATAAGGTGTGTGGCATACAGGGAGCATTTGCTGTGTTGACGCCGGTGTTGGGTAGATATGTGGACCTGTGATTTGATCTGAACAAAGTTAGGTGATGATGGTGACGATGATGTGGAGTTTGAAGAAAGAAAACGGGATACAGACCTCTTCACTTTACTGCTAAATTTTTTCTTTTAAACCTGGCGGGTGGAAGGGGATAGAGGAAGATAATACTATTCTACTCAATTGATGCAATGGACATATTATCTGGTATCTAGAGGGCGTCTATATAGCGCAGTAGGAGAGAATAGCAAGAAAAGTTCCAGAATGTCTGAGTGATTTGACCGCTCATAACAGCGCATTATGCTTGCTTGTTGTCGGGAAGACTCTCAGCCTGCCATCCACGCCACGCTGAATCCTGAATCTTTTTTCTCAACCAGATGAACGACGGGCCCCATATACCCCTTCCTTTTTCTTTTACTTTTCCGACGACTATGACGACGACATCTCGACAGCCGCTGCTGACTGACATCTGCTTGCCGGTCTCGACCAGTACGGTAAAAAAAAAAAAAAAAAAAAAAAAAAAAAAAAAAAAAAGGATATCCTCGGCAGACAAACGAATCCACCCAGCTGCACGGCGCACGCCGGATCTTTTCTTCTTCTTCTCCTGACTACATTAGGTAGACAGGTAGTCCCTCACGCCCCGTGCGGCTCTCCCTCTCTCCTTGTTAAACTTGCACTCGACGACCGGGGCGCGATCACATCTCTACATGAAGGACAGAATCCCGTTCACATTCACTACGACGCCGCAGCCGCAGCGGCCTGCTGCTGGAGCTGGGTCTGGAACTGGACGATCTGGACGAGCAGGCACAAGTGCAGTTAGTGTCGAGCCTCATCGAAGCAATTATTATAATGATAGATCCCGGAACAAGGCTCGTACGTACCTCGGCGCGCTTCTTCTCGCTCTTCTCCTGGAGATCCTTGATCTGGGCCTCGACGCGCTTGCTGCAGCCCCATTAGCTGGCTATGCCATACAAAACAATACAAGTCAACTAGTATCACTGGGGTATATAACGTACATCTCCTTCTCGATAAACTCCAGCCGGCCGTTGACGGCCATGACGGCCTCGTTGCGGTCCTGCTTCAGCAGGACGGGGCCGACTAGCTTGTAGATGTTGGCGTCGTCTTCGAGGGAGGCGAATTCCTTTGTAGCCATGGGGTTAGTATTGGATTGTTTTTTTAAAAAAAATAATTTTTTATTAAAGGAAGGGATTTTTCAAAGACGAACCTTTTGAACGCTCTTGTTCTCCTGCTGTTGCGACTCGAGCTTCTGGCGCGCCGCGATGTTGGCCTCGAGGTCTGCGGAGGAGATCGTTAATACTGTATGCGCAGCTAGGTAGCAGAAGAGAACGGGACAAGGAACGCACCGGACTGCAGCTTCTGGTACTCGTCGGAGAGCGTCTGCAGCTGCTTCTGCGGGTCAGCCATGGCGTCTTCTCTGGTCTCGGTGTCCCTGTCTGGCCGTGATCGTTGATATTCAGGGCCGTGATGTCGCTGGCGGAAGCGCTAGCGGGGCAACGCAGCCAGACCCCTCGGCGCCGCAGAGCCTCAGCGTCAACACCGCCCGGACGTGCATACAGACAGTCAGTCAGTCCCAAGTCCTGTATACAAACACCGTCCGGCTGCTGCCCGCCTCTCTGCCCGCTGCCACCGCTGCCGTTCTCTCTTCTCTTCCTCTCATGAACAGGCCTTGGAGGTAGTCTGGACAACGAGCCGTTTTTTACATCTCCTTTCGTTCGTTCCCATTCCGTTTTCTTCTCCCTCCGGCGTCTTCTCGACCAGACCTGTCGCGGCAGCCAGGCCTTGAGGACAGACCAGACCAGCATCCAAAGCGGGCGGTCACCTCGATACGATAACATTACCTACCTCCATTTTGCTCCCTACCTGTCCTGACCTCCTCTTCCTCCAACTCAACTCCACCGGACCGGACCGCAAACAGGACAGGACAAGCAAGCTCTACATCAGATACTGCATACATAAAAACAGCATGAGCAACACCGACTTCCTCGGCCGCGCCATCGATACGGTGAAGAAGGCCATCGAGTACGACAATGAGGGCGAGTACGAGAAGGCGTACCAGTTCTACTACTCGGCGCTGGAGCTGTTCATGCTGGCGCTCAAGTGGGAGAAGAACCCGCGGTCCAAGGAGCTGATCCGCGCGAAGACGGGCGAGTACATGGAGCGCGCGGAGAAGCTCAAGGCGCACCTGGCGGCGCAGGCCGAGCGCAAGAAGCCCAGCGCCGTGGGAGCCAACGGGAAGGTGGCGCAGGGGAGCGGGAAGGGGGGGTACGTTCTCTTTTCCTTGCTCTTTCTTCCTGTTCTACTAGTATCCGGAGCGGTGGTTTTTTCTGCTGACGACGACGACTGCAGCAGGGACGACGACGACGAAGACGCAGAGGCCAAGAAGCTCCGGAGCGCCCTCGCCGGCGCCATCCTGTCGGACAAGCCCAACGTCAGGTGGGAGGACGTGGCCGGGCTGGAGGCCGCCAAGGAGGCCCTCAAGGAGGCCGTTATCCTGCCCATCAAGTTCCCGCACCTGTTCACCGGCAAGCGGCAGCCCTGGAAGGGCATATTGCTCTACGGTCCGCCCGGGACCGGAAAGTCGTACCTCGCCAAGGCGGTCGCAACGGAGGCAAACAGCACGTTCTTCAGCGTCAGCAGCAGTGATCTCGTGTCGAAGTGGATGGGTGAGAGTGAGAGGTGGGTTCCTGCCATCAATTGACCGCCAAGCTACCGTCTTGATTGTTTGGGGTAGCATCTCTGACAATACACAGACTCGTGAAACAGCTCTTCAACATGGCCCGAGAAAACAAGCCCGCCATCATATTCATCGACGAGGTGGACGCCCTGTGCGGGCCGCGCGGTGAAGGGGAGTCGGAAGCGTCCCGCCGCATCAAGACCGAGCTGCTCGTGCAGATGGACGGTGTGGGCAAGGACTCGAGAGGCGTCCTCATCCTGGGCGCGACGAACATCCCCTGGCAGCTCGACGCCGCCATCCGACGACGGTTCCAACGACGGGTCCACATCAGTCTGCCCGACGTCAACGCGCGGATGAAGATGTTCATGCTGGCCGTGGGCTCGACGCCGTGCGAGCTGACGCAGGCAGACTACCGGACCCTGGCAGAGATGACCGAGGGCTACTCGGGCAGCGATATCAGCATCGCCGTGCAGGACGCGCTGATGCAGCCCATCCGGAAGATCCAGACCGCGACGCACTACAAGAAGGTAAGCACATTACATCTTACTAATACTCGTGAAATGCAGCGTGGCTAACGGTCCAAGGTAATCGTCAACGGCGCCGAGAAGCTGACGCCCTGCTCACCGGGCGACGCGGGCGCGATGGAGATGACCTGGATGGAGGTCGAGTCGGACCAGCTGCTCGAGCCGCCGCTCGTGCTCAAGGACTTTATCAAGGCGGTGCGCAACGCGCGGCCGACAGTCAGCCAGGAGGACCTGAAGCGGAACGAGGAGTGGACCAAGGAGTTTGGCAGCGAAGGCGCATGATCTGCTCAGAATCTCCGGTTTAACGCTTTCCTTGATATTGCTTTTACGTTGCATGCGACTAGAAAAGAACTGATCGATTAACTGGATCTGGCTGATTGATTGATTGGGATGAACGAGTTAATTGAAATGAAACGGATCGGCAGGGACGGGTCATGTTGTTTTTGCTTTTACAGCAGAGCGATCGATGCTCGGACTTGACGTGACTGTGACTGGCTTGGCTTGATTGGTGGACTGATTTGTTTTTTGTTCTTGTTCTTGCGCGGTGTTCATAGCGTTTGAACGGCCTGGCGTTTTTTTTTTCTCCTTTTTTTCCTTAATTGAATTGATGATTCTGGTCTCTGTTTATGCCCCTTTTCTTCTGCTTCTGGTCTGGGGACAGGTGAAGTGGAGTGAACATGAAAAACCGATTATTGAAAGTTTTAAAGTGTCAACCTTTTCAATGGATGGATGAGCTGATCCAGACATTACATTAGTCACATTAGTTACACTAGTCACGGAGTACTGTACAGTACTGTATACATCACTGTATACATCAGACGGTGAATGTATGCTAGGTAGATCCAATATACATATATACATATACTCATTCCTATTTATTTTTTTATTTTTTATTAGTTGTCATCATAATAGGATTATTAGTGCTGGTGCATCCAACAACAAAGCGATAATGGTGCCTTAATCTACACTGGAAGGGAAGGGAAGGAGGGACTGGAGAGCTGCTGTTGCTGTCCGCTGTTTGCTGTCGATGATAAATAATAAATCAGCGACCGGCTGCTCGTTAGTTCTTACGTATGTATGACGCTCCATTTTCTTTTCTTTTTTTCTTTAAAAAAAAGGAAATAAGAGGTAAAAGCATACTACTGATGAACGATTCCTTCCGTCATAAGTCTTATGTGAACTCGAGCATCAATCAAGTTTATAAATACAGATATGAACAGTCGTGGTTTGATTCTATTACTTAGCATCCTGTGGGATATATATATATATAAGGGACCATACATATTATAACAGTTTCTTGAGAGAAAGTGTTGATAGCGATTTTTTTTTAAAAAAAAAAAAAAAAAAAAAAAAAAAAAAAAAAAAAAAAAAAAAAAAACTTAACCATTTGCTGCGGGCGGGCGGCTTACCGTGGCGTGGTGTGTGTGTATGTGAGTCGATAGAACGAAGAGAAACAAAAATCAGCTGAGCGCCCGAGCACCCGAGGGTATAAACTCTGCAAGAGCTTTCTTTTTGATAATAAATGGTTGTTGGCATTGGGTTAAGAAGGAGGAAGAGGAGGACAAGGAGGAGGAGGAGGAGGAGGAGGAGGAGGAGGAGAGAGAGGTTCCGTGTCAGAAGATGCTTGCTTGTAGCCTAATTCTAGCATTTTCTTTTCACTATCATTTATCATTTGCGGTGGAGGTTTTGAAGCCAAATGCCAATTTTTTTCTTTTTTGCTGCTCGGCTCCACTTCGATATGCGGTAGAACTGATTCCGTTGCATCGGAAGCTCTGGGTTGAGGATTGGGTATATATCATTGCAGCAAACTGTAGAATTAATTGGGCAGTCTGAGGCCACTCATTCATTTCTCTGAAACCTCTATTCTTTATTATTCTTTATTGCTTCATGCTAGATAGTTAGTTTGCTATTAACCAATTCGTTGATCCTGAGGTCACTCTGTTTACCTCGTTGATATTCTTTTTCTTCTTCAAAATGTTGTCTGTTGACGGTAAGGCCTCCCTCCCCTCATTCCCTCGAATAAAGCTTCTCTTGAATCCGATCCAAGTCAGCTCTTGTAAGTACGTACCGTAGATTCTCGGGATGGTGTTGGCTGTTGAATGGAGCGGTCTTAGACCAGACTACCTGATCCATTGACCACTACCCTACCCGCATGGGTCTTACATTCCCGTGTGTCCACAGTCTCGTTCAGTTCAGTTCCCTCGCGTCAAAGAGATGTATAGCACAACCTTACAGAGTCCTTTGTCATTACGTTTCAGGGCTGTTTCGGGGGTCTTCTCTGGTGACGGTGGAAGGGGAACTATGATAGATGAAAGGTCGCAAAGAATTAGTTAGGTAGTGAAGGGGATTCTGCTGGAATATAATAAGGTTCTGAAACTTGCAAGACAAATAGACGGTTGTTTTCCCTTGTTCCTTTGTCCAATATATCCGCAGTCTCGTTCGGTTCCATCAAAGGGGATGTAACAGATTCCTTTATCAGGACCGTTTCAGGAGTCTTCCTGGGTGGTGGTAGGAAGGAACTATATGATAAAGGTCAAAAGAAATCAGTGAAGGGTCCATTCTAAAGGTCAAAGGAGGGAATTACTTATAAAGATGGCCCTCTTTTCCATCACTCTCTGGTCAGTCCTTCGTCCTAGGCCATGAGATAACCGAGCCGGTCCATTCCATCAAAGAAAGAAGTCTTAATATATAAAGAAAACAAACCCACCCCTTGTTGAAACCGGATTTATTGGTACCTCTCTTTCACAGCTATGCTTACAATGCCACTGCTTGCGTTACCAAATGAACTACTACTCTCCATAGCAGAGTGCTTAGAATCACAAAGAGAGATATACGCTCTGACCCGAACAAACCGCCGCCTTTATCATCTGTTGGAGGCCTATCTCTATCGGTGTAATGTGCGATACTGCGAAAGTTCCGCATTACTCTGGGCCGCAGAACATGGACAGGAGGGAACTATCATAAAGCTGCTTAGAGAAGGGGCTGATCTGCAGAAACAATGCGACTATGCCAAGACGCTGGTAGAAGAGGAAAAGGCCCTTGGAGGTACAACTTGGAGGACACTGCGGTTCGGTCGAGACTTCATCATCGAACGTCACCCGCTTTCACTGTCCGCGATGCGCGGACATGTAGCTGTCGTCAAGTTGTTACTTAAGCAAGGGGTTGACCCAAACTTCAAAGACCAATATGATCGAACTTCGCTGTCGTTGGCAGCAATGAACGGACACATGTCAGTGGTCGAGATCCTGCTCAACAGCAGGGTTGATCTAGGCCCTGAGGACCGATTCGGCGACACCCCACTATCATATGCAGCCGACAATGGGCACGAGGCAATCGTCAAGCGGTTACTATTTGAGCTGGAGAACCGTGTCTATCCAGACTCCACGGTCATCATGCGTCAGTGTCAGACTGCTCTATTCCACGCAGCGGGAAAGCGGCATGAGGCAATAGTCAAACTCCTCCTCGAGAAAGAGGGCATCAATGTGAACTTCACATACGTTGGGAGCGGTCAGACCCCACTATCATCGGCAGCAAGAGAAGGACACGAGGCAATCGTCAAACTACTGCTGGAGAAGGGCGCTGATCCGAACTTCGTGACCCATTTTGGGGACACCGCGTTGTCGGAGGCAGCAAGGAAGGGCCATGCGGCTGTAGTCAAGCTGCTGCTTGAGCATGATTCTTCCTCCTCTCCCTTTTCTTCTCCTTCTGACCTGGACTTCCAAGCCACCGGCCGTCGGAATGCGCTAGTTCAGGCTGTCGACAACGGGCATGAAGCAGTGGTTAGACTATTGCTGGATGAGGGAGGCATCAATCCAAAGTTCAAACATGGCTATTTTGAGCGGACACCGCTGTCACTGGCAGCGGAATACGGGCACGAGGGCTTGGTTAAGCTGTTCCTTGAGAAGGGTGTCGATCCAGATGCCAGAGATCGCTGGAAACGGACAGCACTATCATTGGCAGCGCAGAATGGGCACGAGGGCGTAGTCAAGCTATTACTTGAGAATGGTGCTGATCCAAACGCCAAAGATAAATGGCATCGGACCGCACTATCATGGGCGGCAGAAAACAGGCACGGTGCAATCGTTGGTTTGCTGAAACCATATACCCGACCCTCGACCTGGAGCGTTTGATGCAACTACATCGCTTCTGTCGATATCGGAATGGAACCCGGAAACCAAGAATGGCATTCAGTTTGTAAAAAAAAAAAAAAAAAAAAAAAAAAAAAAAAAAAAAAAAAAAAAAAAAAAA
>ENA-UOWK01000069-UOWK01000069.1-bioreactor-metagenome-genome-assembly--contig:-NODE-69-length-147020-cov-24.903596_pt1 | contig 147020 bp, 106 predicted proteins | sample MGYA00238157_ERZ761612 | MGnify/ENA primary metagenome ERZ761612 (study PRJEB28901, sample SAMN06268035) | bioreactor metagenome | isolation source: Joint BioEnergy Institute, California, USA...
GGTGGTTGAAAAGCTTCAAAATTATAGTGGGTGCGGTGAAAATTTGTCGCTCGGTAGTATTTGTCGCTCGGTGGTTGATTACGTTACCCGAATCTAAGTTATAATAGAGATTATTTGGCATCCTGAAAAAGACGGTTGGCAGTATCGGTGGCTGAAAGCTGTTTACTATGTATGTCACCTACAAAGACAAGTAATAGGTATTTGTATGGCACATACAACTGTTCCGAGTCCGCTGCGTTAAGACAGCGTTTTACCCAGTACAATGCAAGCCAATATGTTGTCATATGCCATGTCATTCAACTCCACGCGTACGATTCCATCATCTACACCGACCCAAGCTCAACACGACAGCCAGGTATATCAAGCTTCGTACGGCATTCACGGCCCTCGCCGGTCGACTCTGTATCCTGAACAGGTTGCGAATATGTGATTGCCTTCTCAGACAGCGCGCCAAAGTAATTTGGGAGGACGGCCAAATCCTTTGAAGGACTGCCCTCAACAGCATCTATGTGTGGCGTTTCCCTAATGACGGAAACTCCAAAATGGTATGAAATCACCCCTTCAGGGTCTTTCAGCTCCGATGAAGGGTGTGTTCGACGACATTTCGGCTGGACGGAAACGAAAAATTGAACGTAGTCGCCTGGTTTGGCAATCTGAGAAAGAGAAGAAATATCTTCCCCGAACGCAGGAAAATCCGGTATCTCTTCCTGCGGCGTAGCTGAGTCCAAGGATCCGAGCAGCTCATCGAAAGTAAGCGGATTCCCGTGAGCCTCTGCAAAATTGCTCTCGGGATCAAGGGACAACAAGCCCTGCTTCTTTCCCCAACCTCCACCTCCACTTACCACACGGTGAAGCTTATTACCCTTTCGGATTGCACTCGCCACATGGTCCTGGGCATTGGTTCCAGTCGGAGTTGAGCAGTCTGACTGCTCAACCAGCGCCCAGACAGAAACTCTGTGGTCCGCGATATTATGTTCCGCCACATACCTGGGGAGCTCGACTTCCAGATCAGACGAAGCTGGCATCGGTTCATCCGACTCGCCATCAGCTGACTTCGACACCTGGCGGAGGATATTTCCCATGCTGGAGATGACCTTCCGACGACGACTCACAGGGTGCAACGGGAGTTCCAAAGAGCTGCGAACAGAGTCCGCAGAAGAAATAACGGTGCAGCTTGAAAGGTCGAGGTGCTGACCCAGGCTGAATTTTCCAGCGGCAGAGTTGTAGTCCCAGCGCATGCCAAACATAGTTCTATCTTTACCGTTGACAAATACAGTGTTCGCTAGACGAAGACCAACTTCATAAGGCGCAGGACGGGTTGCAGCATTCAAGGCAGGGCTTTTTGGTTGAATCGAATGAATGAATACAGGCTCCTCAGTCCTTATGCCTCCTATACGAACTGGCTCGGCCGCCTTGCCCAGCACGTCTGTTCTTCTCACAAGTAGTAAGGACAATCCATCAGATTCCGACGACGCAGGCACAGGATCCTCAGAACAGTCCGTTGCATCTCCATTCCTATTACGCGGATCTGGCAGTTTATCAACCACTGCGGCGACTGCGTAAAGAGGACCATGTGGAGGATGGTCCAAGGAAGTTGGAAACAATCTATTTATCCAGTCCTCGAGGAAAGTATTCGCTGGATCAATCCAAGAAGCGAACGCTGGTGTGACCAGTAAGACAGGGACATTCGATGTCATATTGGAGGAATGGGGTATAGTAGGAAAATGCGAAAGTACGTCGCTCGGCGTCTTTTTATATCGCGCGAAAGGTCAGCTCAGAAGATCGTGAGAGCGCAGCTCAAATACTCACAATGTCATATGGCGTCCGCGTCAGCCAAGTTACCGCGAAGGGTCCTTCCTCAGGCACTATCTTCGAGCTGAATCTCCGTAAAGAAGACGTCCTATGGTCAGTCCTGGCCATCAGCCATGGCCGATAGGGAACGTGCAGCAACCGAAGCCATCCTCGGCTGCTGGCCAGTCTTGCTGGCATATGACTCGGGACGCGCCCGAGTGTTATTGACATGGAAGCATAGATATCAGCGCACGTCCCAATTGCTGGACGTTAGTCTCTAGATGGAGAACTGCAACGCTGCAGAAGGGGTCTTCCGTTTGCGCTGTATGGCTCGTGCTCGAAAGGGACCAAAAAGCGCGCTCCTTCGATAATCCCGCCAAGACTATTATTGGCCCGAGGACGGTACCGACTACCGAGTATGTGCAAGGTGCTCCCGCGCATAGCAGTCGACTTACCACTCTACTGAAACAAGAATCAGTTCCAAGAGCTGCGCGATCGATGCGATTGATGCAAAGGGACTTCAGTGTCTAAGCAGAGCCGGCCTCGGTATGATCTCGACCATGCATCACTTTCAGCCCTCGGAACATCGAACTCGCAATTTGAAATACCTTCGTGCTCCAATTTCCATCTATGCAGAGAAATGGCATCGTATGCTCTTCAATTTAAACTGATGTTAAAATTGTTATTGGGGATTAGTCTGGAAATGATCTGCTGTGCAGGTTTATCTGCGCGATTAATTTAGAGAAAAAAAGTCCTTTCTACTAAATTTCATCTGTTACTATTGTCTTTTTTCCGTGATTATCGCCCATTATCCCTGCCAGTGCAGCAAAATTACATATGTACCCCGTGCATGATTTGTTCCGGAAGTGCTAAAAAGCAAGTGGAGATTGATAACTTGGATTTATTGGTGCACCTATGGACGCCTGGGAAACACACTGTGAAGGATGAGTGATGCATATAGCTGTAAAGGCATATAATGCTTTGAATAACAAGCAGCAGAGAAGATGTTGAACAAAAAGGCAATGTTACCAATTTGCAAGTTTTTTTTGCCGACCTTAATAAACTCCATCAGAAGGACTTACAGATGTGGCTACCTTACATACATCGAGGGCCCACTAGGTACCTGGTAGCTACTATGGAGTACATATTGATACTCCGCTACGCCCACCTATTTTACCAGACTCGACCCGTACCATGGCCATATTGTGAACAGGTCTGAGGTACCTAGGTACCTCTTAGATACCTGACCAACATAATAAAGTTCGTCACCAAGGACGCCAGCTGGTCCAAATAGGAGCGAGCTTAAGGGCCTCTAGTGCTATATTCATTGTCATCGTTCCCTTAAGCGCGCGTAGAGTTTGGGGAAGATTATATTAACGCCTTTATGATCAGCAGAATGTCCCATTTCAGGTTCTGGGGGATACACTCTCCACGAAGGATGTTGTTCCGTACATCCGTCCAGATCCTTATCAGATGATTAAGACAACAGGAATGGTGACATCCCCATAGGGCTGTCTGACAGGGCAGGAAAATTTAGGCGCAGCGCAACAGTGGCAGTCGGGAGGTGTCCGTGGCTGGACTCGGTGGAGGCGAAACGTCCATGGATGTACGGAGTAGGGCTGGGCCACTATCAATCGCCAAGGAAAACGATATGAACCCTACGAGCACTAACGGTGTACCAATGAAGTATGGTTGATCCGGTTGGAAACGTCCATGAAGCCTTTTTTTCCGTGCAGAGTACCTTGAAAGCAGGGCTGAAGAGTCAAAGATAGAAACCAGGTGGCAGGGAAAGCAGCCAAGCTTTCCGTTTCATGGAGGCCTGAGGCCTGTATGGGGGGAAGGCCGATAAGAGGGTCGGTGTGCGGATGTAGGTCCGCTTTGGGCCTTCCAGGTCCCTCGTTGCCCAGCAGTTCGTTCACGTATTGTTTACGCAAGGTGGAGTGGGATCCCTTCTGGCAGCGATGACGAGCTCAAGTCGTGCCGGCGCCGTCTTGGCATCCGCAACGGGGAGGCTAGGCCAAAACGGGACCAGACGGAGCCTGCCGGCGCCGTCGACCTCGGCCAATCAGCGGGCGATAACGCGGCGTGTGGCACAGCTGCGGCGGTGCGACCATGACGTCGGCCACCCAGCGGGTTCCGCTCCCGTCACGCAGTCAAGCTTAAGCAAGCGGTAGGGCAGCGCAGGTCGCTGGGCTCCGGCGCCGCCCGTTATTTAAGCAACGCGCTCCTCCCAGCCCTACCTGCTTTTCATCACCGACTCTTATTAACTTCTGTCTCTGTTTGGCTCCATATATCATCGATCAGAATCTCCCAGCTACTCTGGACTCCTGAATTTCAAAGAGGCAGACTGCTCTCGACCGCTTCTCCGTCGAAATGCCTTTCACCGCTTCGTGAGTATTTCCCAGAGCTGCAGCCAGACCGCTGCTTGCGACGCCCGGTCGCAATCGCTATACTCGGAATGCCAGATGATCGCGATGCTAACATGGACAACAGCGACATCTGCAAGATCATCTTTGCCATCATCCTCCCTCCGCTGGGTGTCTTCCTGGAGCGAGGATGCGGCGCTGATCTGCTCATCAACATTTGTCTTACCATTCTGGGTTACATCCCGGGTATCATCCACGCCTTGTACGTGTGCCTGCTCGCTTCAAATTGATTGCCTGGATGATTCCGACTAACCCTATCGCTTAGGTACATTATCTTGAAGTACTAGGCTGCGGCAAGCCGCCTTCTCTGCTGTACATTCTGGCCAGAGTCGACCTCTCCTACTGTTTTAACTTCTTTCATCGAGCTGGCCTTCACGCATGGTCATGGATGAAAGTTGATTTCAGCGGGATACGACTTCTGGGCATCTTTGTCAGCATGTTTCCGGCGACTTCCGGGGCCCCGGACTAACGATGCCTCCGCGGCTTGGCACAAACGGTAGCCGCAGTATCCAATTCCGGCCGCAGTGTTACGCCATAGCTCACGACTTTTCTTTGTGCATGACTTTGCAGTGACGGTTCTCTGAAATGTTTCGGTCGATTCACTTTGCTCCATGATACCAGCTCAGTTCTGCGGTCCACTGGGCTTTTGTCCCCGTTGTGTTGTCGCTAGCAGGTCACTTGAAGGGTCCTGCGTCAACTGGCTTGTTGAAAAGCAGATGTATCTAGATATGATTAATGTCTTGTTTTCAATTGATACTGCACAAGACCACATTCCTCTTATTGACTGACTGCATTATGAGTTTATATCGCAGTATTTAGAACCTGCATTGGGTGAAATACTCTCTGCATCCCGTACTGCTCATGCAGCATGTGCCAAACTGAAAATTATTACCGTGGCGCGGTACTCATCTACTTTAGCATCAGATGCTGCTCCGTACTTCGTAAACAGATCGTCGCTGCCGATGGGCCCGGATCCGCGACAGCCGGGGCAGCAACGGTCACCTGACCTGCATGTCATATAGGGCTGACCATACAGCGCTCTCCCTCGGCCGCAGCCCAAGCGCCGACAGGGCGCGTATCCATCTCTTGCGTTTCCCTCCTCATCCAACAGAACGGCAGAGACTCTCTGGCGCCCATTATGCTTGTCTCTGCCCTACCGCTCAGCTCGATGTCATCAAGTTTCATGTGGGCGCGTACGAGTCCGCGCCCCTCCTGTGGCCGTCGTGGATTTACTCGCCTGCGCGAGGCGTGCCAGTATTTCTGTCGTGTCATAGGAGATCTCTCTTATGGCGCTGTTTCGAAAGGATGAAGTCGAGGCGCTCGACTTCATGTTTCTCTCTTGCTGTGCTGTTCCCCTGAATTTCCTTGCTGTTCCATTTCGTTTCTTCTCTCCTGTACCATAGATCTCTCGTCTTATTCTGATTTCAAGGACGTCGACCCTCCTGCTGGTATCAGGAGTCTTATCTCTCTATTGTATGCTGTACTACTATGATTTGTTATATCTCTCTAGGCATTCAGGGATAGTCATTCAACCTATTCCTTACTTTGACCAGGGTAAGGCTATATACCTTTGAAAGGCAGTGTCGATTTGGCTCTGGCCAGCAGCTTGAGCTCCAGTATCTGAATACTGGCTTTGTTCCTCCCACCTTTTTTTCCTGTGATGTTCGATCTAGACCCTTTCTTTTATATTACTGAAACTGACCGTGACTGGCAGGGCTGTCGCAGGATGCCTTTACTCCCAGCCCAATGGGCTGTTGCCGTCGTCCTTTCGTTAATTTCAATATGTCGTGCCTATACCTCAACGTTATCCCACAGTGCAGCTGCCACGCCCCTGTACGATGTGATCCCGGCTTGCGCCCGATGCTGCGTCGATGACTTTGTAAAATCAGAATATCCGCGCGGGTCGTGTTCTGATACGTGGGATGTCAACTGTCTTTGCAGGACAAACACAACGAGTGGGTTCACTTTGGGAGAAGCGACTCTCCGCTGTGCTATATCCTTCTGCCCTTGGGATGTGGCGTCGTACTCGAGCGTCTTCGACATCTGCAATTCGGTTGTTGGGGCTCTCCCGAAGACGCATGCCACGATCACCGCGACTATCGTGGCTACGACATCTGTTGCGGTGACCAGGACGTATACTAGTACATCCACTTCCAAGCGGACTGTATGCCCAATTAAGACGAATTCTAACTCTAGCACTACGTCCGTGGCAAGCACGACCAGAGTTTCCAGCTCTCGACCGCCTCCGACAACATTTATGGCGGTCACGAAGACAACGTCTTCTGCTGTCAACCTTGCGAGTACGTTTCAACCTTCAGCGTCCGCTTCGCCTACAGAGTCGCACTCTTCCTTGAGCATGCCAGCGGTTATCGGTGTGTCTGTCGCATCGGGGATCTCTGCTGCCTTTATTATTGGCGTCATAGTGTTTTTCTGTGTCAGGAAATTGAGACGGAAATATGCGGGAGCAGTAGATCGATATTCCTTTGAAATTGGAGGAAAAATGGCTGAACCACCTGATTTCGTTCCGCCGCCATCGAAGAAACCCACTTCAGGTACTGGGCAGAATTTTGGCGGAGGAAGCAACAATCAGGGACCGACGCAGTTAGGGTCTCCGTTCAAGTTGACGACTCGTGGACCACTCGCTGTCGTCACTAATCCCGCTTCTGGTTCTATGGCGACGAAAAAAGACACTGGCCTCGCGACATCGCCTGACACGGAGCATGGATTCCCGGAGAGTCCGTCATCCCAGCGCACGCTATCACGATTACTTCCTGAAAAGCCGACTTACACGCTCGATTCCGGTCCGCCGCGACCTAGTCAAGATTCCAGGCGGGTGAGCGGGGAAACGCTGTTCGAAGAGGACATAGAGCGGCCTAGAGATATTCTCGGCCCTTCATCTGGCGTGATAGGTTTCCCAGCAGCCGCAGCAGTGAACGACAGCCACACAGGTCTTGTGTCATCTCATCAGAATTCTAACCAGAGACCGACTATTGGATTACCCTCTGACCCTCGTGCAATGAAGTTTGCCAATCAGAGTAGACAAAATGGTCTTCCTGATCGGAGTTCAGAGCAACCAACGAAGCCGGCATATCAAGCTCCGAGACAAGCGGCTCGACCACCTGATGGACCTGCTGTGTCCAAAAGCACAAAGCAACAATTTCTGCAACCGGGACCATCTAATAGCGGCGTTGCATTAAGCAACTATCGCAGTCAGTTCTCGGAGAGCGCTAGCAATGACCGTCGCAAGAATCTCGGCCAAGAGTCATCCCGCGGTAGAGCACGCCGCTCACTCTTTAGCCCTCGAAACAGCAACCGCTGTTCTGAATGCTCAGACACTAGTTTCGAAACTATTAGCATCGATGAAGATGATGACTCTTCCGATAGGAATCCCTCTGGGCCAAGGCGCCTAAGTCCCGTCAAAGAGGCTACGAGACCCAGTGGCGCAATGCAGGAAGAAGAGCGTACATTGCCATATCCGACCGGAAGTTATGCCGTCAAATATCCGAAGATGCCAAACGCCGTCTCAGTGACTCGACACGCCGAGACCGCACCTATGCCCAGAGCGGCAAATATATACAGGGATAAATCACCTCAGAGGCGCCTCCTGCAGCCCACAGCAGGCCCGGCTCCTTATCCAAGAGATAGTCGACCAACGACACCTCTCCGTAACCTCACGCCGCAGGAGCAAACTACCACGGTGAAGATGCCACGTCCGCACCCGGACTCACCACGATCACTTTCTGCGAGCCCAGCAGGGAGTCTCTTAGCTAAACGTCGCGGCGAGTCCGTCGCTAACAAGATGGAGAATGATCTTAACATTTCCAAGGGAGTAAACTCCAAACCGAGATGGAGGATCGTCGAAGAATTCGAGAGCGGTGCAGGTGCCAGCCAAAATCAACAAGGCCATATGGCCGCAACCAGGAGTTCTCCTGATTCAACCGGAAACAGGGAAAAGAGAAAGTCGTTGTGGGAGCGCAAACTGACGCCGTCCAGGAGAGGTGCTGATTTGATTCTCAGCGTGGAGTGACACGAACAGGTTGTTGAGCTGGGGGAAAGCTTCCCAAGGTACGCAGTACTGATGTTGGAGACATAATTGTCTAATTGCCCTGTTACAATTGATACCCGGAGCTGTCTGTATATGCTGTTTTTATACATGAGACATATAGCACATATCTTCACTTTCTTCTTTTTTTTCATGACATGCTTTAACTCGGGTTTTTTTTGTCATCTTGTGACCTTTCAAACAGGCACTATGTTCACTACGGTCAGCTGTTGGTTCATCTTTCTTCCCACATTCATGTCTCAATATGTCTCCACGTTGCATCGAGAGTTCGAGACCCATTTCCTTGACAGATGCATATGATCCTATGTCCATGGTTGTCCATGTCTATAACGCTCTGTCTATCTACTTGTCAGCAATGTATGTATGTACTATAGAAGAAACCTGACCTTGTAGCTACTTGTCTATCTCACTCGCTGTTGATAATCATAACTTTACGTGGCTCAGTTTCTGGGTATTGACTTCTATGTACCTAATGTATGCAACATCACAGTCCGACCGTGGCAGTTGTCAAGAATCGCAACCTGGGCTCTTCGACGTCTCGACCCAAGAGTAAGAATAAAGGGAGAGGTCTACCTAACGTACGGATATCCGCTCTAAGTGACGTGAACCGGTTCCAGGCCCGAGATCAGGATCGATTGGCTTGTGCCGCTGATAGGATAAGATACTCACAAATGCCTGGGTGCGGTGCACATACGGACTAGTATGTACTTAACATACTACTGGCCATCGCAACCTTTTTGAACCAGAAGGCTGACTCGACTGACCACAGATTCTTCCTGGGTCCGGGGGATGCGCGCTGGACGAGCCCGACGAAACGGGTGCGAACACGATGGGCGGATTGCACGAAAGGATTTGCGTACATATTCTACCTACCAAGGTACATACCTAAGATAGAAATGCAGGCTTAGCGCCTCCGCAGTATTTGATATCCCAGCGCTATCAAGGTCGGGGCGTGAACATTCATGCAGATACTGATAGGCAGATAAGGCGGGCGACTTCCGAGTCTTCGGACTCTCTCAGGGCCCCTGCCCGGCCAGCTGCAGGCCGGATGCGTCCGAGTGGAGCTTCTCCCAGGGTGGTAATTAAATCTTAAAAAGGCCGGATAGGACCCTGGACGGGTCGAGGGATCGACATGCGAGACCCGAGTTATTATCTTCGAGGGAGCCGTGGCGATCTCCGTCCACCGCCCCGGTTGATATGTGATAAATGTGCATGCCCCTGGTCCGGATCCATGGCTACGTTAATTGATAAAGGGGTCGCTCAGTGGGACGGGTCTGTCTGGGATCCGAATGCCTGTGGGGTGGATCTTGGATGAGAGGAGATTTTTCGTGCTCAACCGGTGAAAGTGTGTTTCAGTGCACCGTTGATGTCCGTGGTAGCGGACGGGACCGGGAGGGAGTCGACCAGAGTAGTAGGAGATGGAGATAATGGATGGATGGCTGTGGCTGGAGCGGGCGGGTGCGTGTGCTGTAGGGCTAGGGCTGGGGCGATGCAGCCACGTCCGCGCCCGCAGCCACTGGTCCCCAAGTGACGTCACGACCCGGGGTCCGACCGGGCGGCCTGTTCGGGGAAAGCGCCAGGGCCGCGACGCGACCGATCCACATCATCCACTCCTCCATCCCGCCCGTGCTTCATGATTCGATCTCAGCACAGGTCCCTAAGGTTGGACGGCGCGTGCGGTAGAGGTTCTGCTCGTGGCAGGACGACTGGATGAGAGCGTTCGAGAAGCACGGTCCGGTGAGATCAGAGGCGAGTCGGGAGGCGAGCTGGACGAGCAACTGACAAGACAGCCTGCAGGAACGGTGTTGCCAGCGCGTTCCCTCCGCCACGGAAGGGCCGTGACGCTTCCGTCGTCCTCGTTCCTGGACATGTTCCTTTTCTTCCCAGTTCTGCGTTCCGGATCCTTTCCCTGTTGTCGACCTTTTCAATCCCTCCGGCCTTGACCGTCCCGTTCCACTCTGGCTGCAGGGAAGCAGCCACTGATCCGGCATCCTCGTCCAATCGTCCCCGCGGTCCCTGTAAGGCCCAGCACGGCGACAAAGGCGGCCACTGCAGGGTGCGACATCGAGGTCCACTCCACATGCCAACGGGGGCGCTGATGGGCGGAGAGGAAGGGCGGGTGGAGACGCAGACCGCGGGCGCAAGGGGAAGCAGCGCGGGAGATGAAGCTCGTTTGCTGAAACACGCTGAATACTTTGCCCGCTCGAGAGGGTGAACCGTGGATGCCATGCCTTTGCATCACCGGCGGCCCGGGTTCCAAGGTCCTCCCCCCGCTGCTCCTATATATCTGGGGGCTCCTCCACGCCACCAGCCCCGGATCTTCTGCCGTTGTCTCCTCCTCGCAGAGAGCGCAGTTACTACTGGGATTTTGCCCCTCTCCGTCCGATCAGCATCATCCAGGAAACAGCTTCTGGGAAGCTTCTCTTATCAAGCAGTACCTGAGCGTATCACCGCGTTTGCTTATCAGCTAATACTACCGCTTTTCGTCGCGAGCGACGAGCAATACAGCGATTGACTGACCAGCTGCCTCTCACACTGTGCGCAGACACCATGGCGGCGACAGGGGACGTCGAGCAGAGGGTCCGCAGGCTCTCCAGCGTCGATGCCAGCAGGGCCGATCTCTACAGCGGACCCAACGTGGTCGTGCCGCCAAAGCACCTGATGGCGACGAGCGATGCCCACGACACGGCCAAGTCCATCGAGGTGGCCAAGGTGCACCTCGACGAGGAGGTCACGACGCCAGAGGTGTCTCCGCGCGCCGTCTCGCCCGTCTCCAGGCCGGCCGTCAAGACCACGGACCGCTACGCGTTCGCGTTTGATATCGACGGCGTTCTGATCAGGGGCGGCAAGCCCATCCCTGCCGCCATCGAGGCCATGAAGGTCCTGAACGGAGAGAACCAGTTCGGTATCAAAGTGTAAGGCCTCTCAATCCATTGTCTGCTCACCGTTTTCTCTCTCTTCTCCATGGGGTTGGCGGGATCTCGCTCCGTTGGACCTGTACTGACCCCGGACTTCCAGGCCATACATCTTCGTCACCAATGGCGGAGGCAAGACGGAGGAGGAGCGATGCCTCGACCTGAGTCGACAGCTCGAGATGGAAGTCTCGCCCGGGCAGTTCATCTGCGGCCACACTCCGATGCGGGAGATGGCTGAGAAGTACCACACCGTCCTCGTTGTGGGCGGTGAGGGTGAAAAGTGCAGAATCGTGGCCGAGGGCTACGGTTTCAAGGACGTTGTCACTCCCGGAGACATCATCAAGACCAACAAGGAAACAACCCCGTTCCGGAAACTGACGGAGGAGGAGCTGCGCAATTCGCGCGAGCGTGACCTCAACAACACGGTCATCGAGGCTGTCTTCGTCTTCGCGGACAGCAGGGACTGGGCTGGCGACCAGCAGATCATTCTGGACGTCCTCATGTCGAAAGGTGGCCGCCTGGGCACTCGCTCCGAGACCTTCGACGAGGGTCCTCCAGTCTTCTTCTCCCACAACGACGTCGTCTGGGCCACAGCCCACCCGCACTCCCGCATAGGCATGGGTGCTCTGCGGGCGTCCCTGGAAGCGCTCTTCAAGGCGGTCACCGGAAAAGAGCTCAAGACGGTCGCCTTTGGCAAGCCACAACTCGGTACCTTTGAGTTCGCAACCAGACTGCTGCGCCAGTGGCGCAAGGAGAACTACGGCATCGACAAGCCTCCTGAGACCGTCTACTTCGTGGGCGACACGCCCGAGTCGGACATCCGCGGCACCAACGAATTCAACCAGTCCCCGTTGGCCCAGGCCACGTGGTTCTCGATCCTGGTCAAGACCGGCGTCTACCAGGAGGGCACGATCCCCCGCTTCCCGCCGCAGAAGACCTGCGAGAACGTCCTGGAGGCGGTCAAGTTCGCCATGCAGCGCGAGTTCACCAAGGCCGTGAAGGAGTCGACGCTCGGAAACGCCGAGGTCCGCGAGACGGAACCGGCCGCTGTCGAGGAGTGATTGACTCGTCTCGATATTTCATCAGAAAGACACATCCTTCCGGCTGGACCCGTCCACGATATGTGATATGATTCCCGATGTTGTATTTTTCGTTGCCTCGTTGCCTTTTTATGGTCTTTTCTGAGCGATGATATCCACCTTTCGCATCTTCATCCATCAACCAGCGCAGCCGGTCTGACGACGTCTTATCGTCTTGTGTGGTCTTGTCCACAGAGTGGCTACTTTCCCATGTCTATCTGGCGTCCTTGTTTTCTTCTCCCCCAGACCCAATCATGTCAGGCGAAAGACTGTATATTGGGATGGGATGGGTGTTTTCTTTTTCTTTCCATCTTGCACGCAAAGCTGGTCTGGTCTGGTCTGGTTTCCATGATTCTTCTACTAGAAGTTAGAGCTCTGCTTGGCTTGGCGATCGATCGATCGATCGTGATGATAGATGGACAGAAGATGAGAAAGATAGATAAGATAGATGTTTTTTTTTCTTAGAAAGAAAGGACTCAGATTCTGATTAGAGTAGTTAGAATAGTTAGAATACAAAGAAAGAGCTTTTTTATTGTCACTGTCTCTGTCTAGTCTGGTCTGGTCTGGTCTGGTCTGGTCTGGTCTAATCTGATCTATCTCGAATATGTGAATTCTGATGGAAAGCAAAGCAAAGCAAAGCACGCTGGCTATACAGTATGACACAATGCGATACGATATCAATCAGCATCGTGAGCGAGTGAGCGAGTGACTGAGTGAGTGAGAGATGGAAGGTGTATAATTAATTAATAAGGCCGCCTGCCGGCTGGCGCTACCTAGCTATTTGTTTGGTATCTATAGTATAGATCTTATCTATCTATCTGCCAATATTATATGAGGGATAAATATATACAGTATCTCAGATCATCTACCTATCTGTCTAGGTACAGTAGTAGACAGACAGACAGATAGACAGATAGATAGACATACCAATGTTATTATTATAAATCTCATTTCCGTCTCAGAGGTTAAAGATAATGTAAGATCAGGTAGCCGTTGACGTGTTGGCTTGGTTTTTTTTTTTAAAAAAAAAACCATTTATACCTATCTATCAATCATGGCTTCTGATATATGTACATACATGCATAGAATAGGATAGCATAGGCTATCAAAGGCAGGCATAGACAGAACAGCAACTAACTCGCTAACTGATCTGACTGGCGGGCTACAGAAATTCGCGAGATGATGCATCGATTTAACTTAAATTCATCAATCGCTCGAAAACTAAGGAAAGGACCTGGAAAAAACGGACAGAACGGGAGGAAATGGACAGACTCACTGAACGAGTTTGCTGAACGAGAAAACAAGAAAAAATCAGATCATATAAGACAATGCACGGATGGACCTAGGCTTCTCCCAGAGCCAGAGTCCTGGACATGTAGCTAGGTACTGGAGGTACAGTACGGCAGTACCACCTGGGTAGCTAGGTAGGGTACCTGGACGGGTCAGGTGCTGGTACGTACCGGATTCCCGACTTGATCAGATCCCCATGATAAATATGATTCTCGTTGTCCTTCAGTTGTATCCACTCCATTCCACCCCACAGCACATTGGGTACCTAGGTTAGTTACCCATCTATGTAATCAATGCAGTACGTCCCGTTATCCTCCAAACCTTGGTACAGTGGTGTCGTGGAGAACGGCGATCGTCTTCTCTTTCCCCAGAATTGGATATGGACGACACCCGGACCCAGGGGCCACGGCCCTTGCCAAGGGGTTTCAAGTCCGCAATAGTCAGTAGCCTTGATGATATCCACAGGTACAGACCTTAAGGATGTGGTAGTGAAATAGCCACGGCCACAGACATCTGCAGTGGACGAACGACGAAAGTGACAAAAAATGGCAAAGCCGTTCGGAACGGGTTGAGGTCCAGGGATTCTAAGGGTTAGCACGGTATGTACGGACGGATGCACCCAAGTGTGTCATCCGTGCTCGTATGTACAGTGCGTGGAGAGGAGGAAGGACTGTACCGAGGATAGATGGGACATGATAATAATAAAGATATTGTGATGGGCACAGTATTATAGAACTGTTGAATATAGCCCAGGCAGGTTCTTTTCGAGCGCTCAGAAATAGTAGATGCGCCGGCGCACTTGGTCCGCTGAGTTGTGTCGACAAGCGGATCCACGCGTGTCACGTTTGTCGTTATCGTTAGAATGATAAATGATGGCCATTTCATAAGAATCGGGAGCATACCCGTGGTGGCTGGTGCTAGTGCTAGCCAGGCCCAGCAGCGGATCGACCACGAACAAACGGATGAGCGTCCGTCCGTCTTGTCCTTCTCCATAAATTCGATTCGATGAAATATCATTTGGCTGTCGGGGAGTGAGCGGGATCCACCCGTCTTTTCCCCCGCAGTGTCTTCTCCACCCCACTCACTCAACTCGCATTGCGGCATTCCGCTATCCCCCACCGTCTTGACATCGACACGCCACACAAGTGCATGATCGGATCGGATCGGCGGGGCGGCGCGGAGGGGCTCATATTTTGAATTCGTTGTCGAGCCAATGCTTGACGACGATCTTGCCCTCCTCGAACGACTTCTTGGGCACCCGCACGATGATGGCCGCATGGCTGTGCTTGTCCTTGTGGATGTAGACGGGGTATTTACGGAATCCGATCGCGTTGAGCGAGTCGATGATGGCGAACTGGGCCGGGGTGAGAGCGAGGGTGGGGGGCTCCTTGGAAGACTTGTGGACTGCGGTGTGAGGAGAGGACGAGGTTCGGTTTTCTGCCTTGTCCATGCTGCTATCCTCCATCAACGGAGTGGCCTCATCTGGACCATCCGCCGAGAGCACTGCTGGCTTTCCGCTGGGAGACGATCGCTTCCGCGGCTTGCCTTTCCCTGCAGTTTCCCCGTTAGAGTCAGACACATAGTCGGGGTCTTGGGTGGCATTGACGTTCTCAATCACTTCCTCCACGGCGTCCCGGACATCCTGCACGATGAGAGGCACCCTGTATCCACCGAACACCACGCCCGTCTTCCCTTCCTCGTGAAGCCGGATCCGCTGGTGGCTGCGGACGGTCTGGACCACCGAGTTGAGGAGGAACAGGATGGAGCCGATGGCAAGGAAGATCCAGATGAAGATCCAGAAGGGGAGTTTCGCGAGGATCCTGACGCATTGACGGCAGGTGCGTCTGAAGGCCGACGGGAGCTCCTTCGGCTTCGCCTCGTCGTCTTCCTCCTGCGGCAGGACGTGCATGTCAGGGTCGACGATGACCGGCTCGTAGCCCTTGACGTAGTTGAGATTCATCTTCTCTGGCTCCTCGAACAGGTCGACCTTTGAGATCGCGGTGGTGTAGTACGCAGTCGTGCGGTCGTTGACGATGTTGGCGTAGACGGACCGGTGCTTGAACTTGGCCAGCGCCCGCATGAAGATGCTGTCGGGGTCCGCCAGCACGCTGAGCAGGGGTTTGCCCGTGTCGCGGAACGAGTCGATCATGAACAGCTGCCGGCCCGACATGGAGACCGTCCGCGCGCCCAGGACGTTCCACATGTGGTTATGGATGCCCTTCAGGGGCGTCCTCACGCCGACGTGCGGCGACACGAACGTCGTGAAGTTGACGGGCTCCAGCTTGTCCAGCCATCCCCGCGAGTCGAGCAGGCCCAGGGCGTAGCGGGCGACGAGCCCTCCCAGGGAGTATCCAACCATGCTCAGCTTCTTGATGTTGTACCCCCGTGCGGCCAGCTTCTCCAGCGTCTCCTCGATCTCGTGCGCGACGCGCTCGCCACCGAGCTCGATCCCGTCGTAGGTGAAGCTTCCGGCATTCCGTTTTACGGCCAGGATGACCAGACGGTCCTCGCTGTATCTCTCTCGTAGGGCGGAGGCCAGATAGTCGAGGTTGTGCGGGTTCCCCCACAGCCTGGCGAGTCGAAAGGAGCGCAGGTTAGCCCGCGACGTCATGGTGGCGAGCGGGCAGGAGACACTCACCCATGGACGAGCACGCAGAGGTGGTCAGCCTGGGGCTGCTTGTCGGGGGCGACTACGTCTACCTCCATGATCTTGACGAAGAGCGAGTTTCTGTCGAAACTCGAAAGCGAGTATGGGAACGCCGTGGTGGGCGAAGTGGTAGCCTATCTCTCTCTGTGTGTGTGTCTCCTGGGATCCTAAGCAGCGTATCGCGTGCCCGCCGTGTGTGCCTGGGGCCGCGATCTTATCTGATTTTTTTGCCTTGTTTGCACTTCTTCTCCCTGTCTCGCAGTCTCTTGTCTAGGGATCTCTCCGCCTGGGGTTCAACACTCGGGCCTGGGATCTCTCTGCTCTCTAAGGGCGCGTCGGGCTCTTCCAGGGGTCCTTTCGGGTGTCAGGGCTTAGCTACTACTATCGTCTGACGGCCGACAGACGCGACCGGGCGATAAGTAACCGTCCTCTCTTTTCCGGGCCAACCAACACTGTGGCAAGTCCTAGGGATCGCGGTCGACTCGGGTGGGCAAGGGGCTCAATACGATCCGGGGAGCATCCGCGAGAGAAAAGAAAAAGACCCTTCGGGCGGGTGTCTGATGTCCCTTATATCCTGCTTCGTGGATCCGTGATCTCTTGCCCTACTTTTCCCAGAGAGGCACAGTGTCTTGTGCGACTTTTCCCGGTGAAGCGAATTTTTTTTCCTCTGGCCTGCTGGACGAACCTCCAGTTCTCTTCGCGCCCGCCTTATCTGCCCGAAAGATAAGAACGATTGGACCACTCGTGGCGCGTGGGAGACGAGCTTGCGAGGCCGCCGTGGAGCCGCACGCCGCCGGGTCTGGTTGGGCAGCAAACCTCTGGATTTCCCCTTACGGCGGATCCCACTCCCGCGTCGGGGATCGAACAACACACGAAGAGCACGAGCCTGGCTGCTGAGCCCCTCGTGCTCCTGCTAGCGCGGTGCCCTGGCCGAATCTTATTTCCATTATTCAATCATTTGCCCCTCACCACCACCTTACTACGCATCGTTTTCCTGTGGATTTTACCATGTTTACCCCACTTGGCCTGTTCAAGGATGTGCCCTGTCCTCAAGGGGACCACTGCTCCCTCTTGACCTGCATCTTCTCTCACCAGCACGCCGGTGCTTCGTCGACTGGGGAGGCTGTTCTTGCCAATCCGCCACGTGTGACGGACGACGACGCGTCCCTTAAAGGCCCACCTGCCCCCAAGAGGAGAAAGATAGAGGCAGTCGACGAAAACGACACGGAAAAGAGAAGGTCGCCAGGTACAACCAGCAGTGATGAGGGCAGACGAGAGAAAGCAGGGGTGGACGCAGCCTCCAATACAGCAGGTCAAGCCTCGCAGCAGACGCCGAGTCGGGATGTGAAGAGCCTCCAGTCCACCGTCAGACGGGTCTCTCCTCCGCCTGCGAAACGCGCGGGGGCAGAGTCTGGAGAAAACATTCCAAGAAAGGATGCATCCAACGTCCCTGGACGGCCCGCTGGGACTCTCCCTCCGCGACAGGCGCCACAAGAGTCGTTGAATCCGCGCATGATCACCAAACCACCGGCATCTCATACCGTCCGGTCGGCGATACTAACCAAACTACATGCAGCAATGTCCGCTTTGAATGACAAGATGGCCCAGGACAAGGACAGCTCTAAGAAATCTTTGGTTCTGTCTCGGGATGAGCTGGTGACAATGGCCCTGGATGAGGAAGAAAAGGCGGCAAAGGACAATGCAGCTATATATTCCAATGTCATCAAACTCAGGATAGTGAAGCTCCAGAAGATGAGTAAGGAAGATTGGGAGAAGGAGGTGCTAGCCCACCTCAATGCGAGATATTATAAGATCGAACCAAGTCAACAACCCAAGAAGCCCGAGCCGCTCTCGACCGGTCTGAGTACAAAGGAGGAAATTGCGATAGTCAGCAAGCTCATCACTCCCTTGGCGGGCCGGGAGCAGTTCGGATATGTCACCAAAGCACCAACGCAGCAGGAGATCAATGCTGCGAAGAAGGGCGTCGCGGATGCCAAAGGCTGGGAGCGGTGCGACCGCTGTGGCGGGCGTTTCCAGGTCTTCCCAGGTCGCCGTGAAGATGGTGTGTTGGCGACCGGCGGACCGTGTACCTATCATCCAAGCAAGCCGGTCTATCCTCCCAAGAAGCAAACAGATCATATCACCGGCGACCAGAGAGAGCCGTACTACTCGTGTTGTAATGAGACCATGGGAACGTCTGCTGGGTGTACCAAGGCAGAATACCATGTTTTCAAAATCTCCGAGGCGAAACGGCTAGCGTCGGTGCTTCAGTTCGAAGAGACCCCGTTCCAACCTGACAAAGGTCCCCTGCCACCTGTGTGCTTTGACTGCGAGATGGGGTATACAACTCTCGGCCTGGAGCTCATCCGGCTTACCGCAGTGAGCTGGCCGGAAGGCAAGGAGTTGCTTGATGTCCTTGTCCGGCCGATGGGCGAGATCCTGGACCTCAACTCCCGCTACTCCGGCATCCGGCCTGAGCACTTCGTCAACGCAGTCCCCTATGGCACGCCAGTTCCGGATGCGAAGGACACCGTATCCGAGGACGGCGAAGTCAAAGAGAGACCGTTTCAGGTCGTCGAGTCCCCCGCAGCCGCGCGGAAGTTGCTCTTCCAGTTCCTCCAGCCCGATACTCCGCTGATCGGGCACGCCATTGACAACGACCTCAACGCCTGCCGCATCATCCACCCGACCATCATCGACACGGTCCTGCTCTACCCGCATCCGAGAGGCGGCCTGCCGAACCGCACCAGCCTCAAGGTCTTGGCCAAGAAGTATCTGGACAGAGACATCCAGATGGGCGGGGACAAGGGCCACGATTCGAAGGAAGATGCCCGGGCCACGGGCGATCTGGTCCGGGTGAAGGCTGCGGAGATATGGAAAGAGCTGAAGCGGCAAGGGTGGACGATCAAGGACGATAAGCTGGTCGCACCGCCGGGTGAAGAGTCTAAATGGGCCGCTGGGAGCGGGGGTGTGCTCGGGCCTGGAGCCGGGCAGAAGAGGAAGGAAACTGCATAATAAATAGACCGAGACGTGAGAATATACCTGCAGGAGGGGAATGAACCCTTACTGCAGGAACTGATTTTTGCGTATTAACGGCGCTGATAATAGTGATGTGATACCCACCGTTGTTTAGATCTTGCGCGTTATTAAGAGGGATAGACCGCATATAGAGTACATAATACTGCATAATAAAAATTCTTGAAATTTTTCGTTTGAGTTTCAATCATAAAAGAGAGAACTTGAGAGACCAACGGGTTCAATTCACGTCTACCATTCGTAACGTCATGCATAGACCTAGCTGTCCGGATGATGTCGATATATCCATCAGGCAAAGGGCTCCCAATCCCACACAGCCCACATCCCAACCGTTCATTCAGCCTTGATAGAAGTTTGCACCAACACCCCCGAACACGAATGAGATATAACCACCTATGTAGGTGGTTACATCACACGTAGAACAGAACCCATAAACCTCTCATTCCCGCTCTGGCTGCCGCGTCCACAAGCATTTGTTCGAATTGGAGGAAAGGTTCCGGACGACGAGCGCACTAAGAGCCGGATTTCTTTGACGTCGTCATCAACCGCGAGAAGAGAAGAAAGGATCAATTTAGTCCTCCTCCTCCTCGGCCTCGTCGTTGACGACGTTGTAGAAGCGGAGCTCGTACACACCCTTGGAGGTGGAGACGACGCGCAGCCAGTCACGGAGCTGCTGCTTCTTGAGGAACTTCTTGGTCCTGAACGCACAAGGATTAGCCCCTGCACAGGACATTGGAAAGAAACCACCTAGAAAAGCAAGTTGGGAGGTGGAACGTACAGGTACTTCAGGTACCGGCCCGAGAAGGGGATGTGGGTGACGACCTCGATCTTGCCGTCGCCGGTCTGGGAGATGAGCACGTTCTCGCCGAGGTTGCCGACGCGGCCCTCGACCTTGATGCGGTCGTGCAGGAACTTCTCGAAGGCCGAGACGTCGAAGATCTTGTCGCTCGCGGGCTGCGAGGCGTTGATCACGAACTGGAGACGCAGTCGTTAGTCGATGGACTTTTTTTCTCTTCCGAAAAGCGATAGTGATGGAATTGAGTTTGAACAGAGACAAGACGAGAACATACCTTCTTCGTGACCTTCTGAGGCTTCTTGGAACGAGCCTATAATTCATCACGACACAAAAGAAATAAATTAGCCTACTGCTCCATATGTTGGTATCCCTGATGATCTTTTTCTCACACACCCTCCCTCTCTCTCACCGCACATCAAGTCCAATTAATTGACCTGCGGCGGAGACAGAGAAAGCAAGCGAGAAAAGAGACCTCGGGGGGAACAGCAAAGCATTTCATTTCATTCAACGTACAGCAGCGGGAGCCATTGTGACTGGAGGTCGGGTGATGAGAGGTCCGACTTGTTGGAAATTGAAGATTGCGACGCAAAGAGGTGATTATCCTGCGCCTTTTTCGTTCGGTGGGTTGGGAGAGGAGAAAACTAATTGTTGCGAGCGGTGGAGCTTGAATTGGAACGAGGGCGGGCGGCACAGTGTGCCGTGTGCGGGTGTGACATTTTCGGTATAGACTTAGGGCTTGTCCTTAGGGTTAGGGCTGTCGATGGATTCGAGAATAGGGCATGAATTTCACGTGACAGTTTCACGTGGTCAGATTTACACGTGACAGTGCTCCTCAGATGGCGACTCTCAGTTGCGCCACACCATCGAGCGACGCCACTGCCAAGACTCTCTCCCGCGCCACTTGAAAAGTTCTATCACGTGCCATTCGCTTCTGCCTAGCGCCACCTGACCTCGCTTAACTCGCACTAGTGCCACTAGCGTCGCACGGACCACTTGCCAAAGGGCATAAATATCCCCCAAACCCCCGCTCCTTTTGGACTTTTTTCTTCTTTTCTTCTCCAGCTCTCTTTGCCTTTTGGCTTAGATCAAGTGTAGTATCTGTTCTTTTCAGTTTAATCTCTGAAAGTGTTCTAAGGAACACAACATTGATTAATCTTATTTTTGTACCGCGTGGCGGGACCTCTGTGCTTGCGCATGCCCCGTCGCACTGTGTCATCGGGCTTACACTACCCCCGATAGACGCGAACGCCAACACCCTTTTTTCATCAAGTCCGTCGGCTTGTTTCCGGCGGGTTGGAGAAGAAAGGGTCCATTATATAAATGTAGAAATCGGAATCGTGTGGATAGGATCTCTAGTAGTATCCTTCATATGAAAGGTGATGGATGGGTTATCGACATCGCCACGGAGGGAAGGTGATGTTGATTGAGATGTTCGATGACGTTCGCTGTGGTTGATTACTGTGTATATAGACCTTTATGGATGATTGCCATAGAAATATATGGACCAGAAAGCGTCTATCGTTACACTGTTGTAGAGAGTCCACTTCTATGAATCTGAAGCTCTTGCCAATCATGTAGAAAGGATCTCTTCCTCTTTGCCATCATGGGCCTGTACCTCGAGTCGTAGCGTCATATTGTTAATCACCGATCACTGAGTTATCGAATCACGTGATCCTTATAGGCAGGTGCTGTCCTCGGTCCACTCAACTTTTCGGCTGGTGCAACTCACACCGCCTAGGCTACCGCCTATTGCTTGGACTTGATATATCGATATATCAGATCCGCAACTTCACCAGTCACATCCTTCTACAATATCTTGCGCTGCACACAACCATAAGACAGTCAGTTCTTCTTGCTGCTTAATACTGCGCCCGGTTTCTTTGCTCATTTCTCTATTTTTCCTCTCGCAGTCTCCCTTATCTTTCTTGGAGTTCTGCGCCCAAAGTCTACACTTACTGAGCGCTCGCGGTCTACGCTTCTTACGGTTATCACCATGGGCTCCGTCGTGCTTCCACATCTTCCAACTGCTTGGCATGTAGACCAAGCAATTCTTTCCGAAGAAGAGAGGCTTGTGGTAAGTTTTTCCCTGTCCTTTTCGCATTATCATGACTGTCTGACGCCGATAAACAGGTCATCCGCTTCGGACGGGACTATGATCCCGATTGTATGCGGCAGGACGAAGTTCTATACAAGATCGCGCCGCGGGTCAAGAGTAAGTTGAGAGACCGGGGCTTCCCGTCCTTCAAAACCATGGAACGGAATGTCACTGACGGAGTCTTTCCTCCCTCGCCGCAGACTTCGCCGTGATCTACCTGTGCGACATCGATCAGGTCCCCGACTTCAACGTCATGTACGAGCTGTACGATCCGATGACGATCATGTTCTTCTACCGCAACAAGCACATGATGTGCGACTTCGGGACCGGTAACAACAACAAGCTCAATTGGGTGCTCGAGGACAAGCAGGAGTTGATCGACATCATCGAGACGATCTACAAGGGCGCGAAGAAGGGGAGGGGTCTGGTCGTTAGCCCGAAGGGTAAGGACGCTCACGCTCCGTGTAGCACCGCCTGTCCGTCGGGATTATGCTAACGGGTGAATTCTGCAGATTATTCGACCAGATACAGATACTGAGCATTTTCTCTGTTCTTTGGCTGGCAGTGCGAGTTACGTTATATTGCTACGAGGTTGATGATATTGCACGAGGTGGCGGGGAAAAATTGGGTTATGGCGCATCGGTGATTTGTTTTGATTTAAGGCAAGCATGTCATCCTAGGCTTTAGTTGCTGTCCGCTCGTTATTAATGGAAATCGTCAACTTCAGGAGAGTTCTAAGTTTCTGCATGGTTCTTCCTCTTCTGTTTATCGACAAAAAAGTAGGCCCCCTCTGTAGGTCTGGCACCTTGCTTGGGTTAAGGGAATCGCGTCATCAGGTTCTTCAGCTTTGACTGCTCTTTCCTGGGACATTTCAGGCTTGTCTGCTTGCTCATTAACAGGCTCGGGCCATTGTCAAGCAATGGTCCATCGGCATGCCTCTTCATAAACACTATCCTTTTACCTGCTCGGTCGTAAGAATCGCACTGCATCTCTGCTTGGCTGACCAGCTAATGTTTCACCGTCGGAAGTTAACGAAGCGAAATTTAGCTGGAAAAACAAAGCTGGACTCTGAAAACTACTTGGTATATTTATTTGAATGATGGTAGAGCACTAACCTGGAAGCTAAGTAACGACATGCCACAGACCATTACGATGTTTAGAAAGTTCTTTAGTTCGCTCTATTGAAATCAAACTAGCTTTGCAATTGGAATGTTACTATCTCTCGCATTCAGCTATTTACCTGTAGGATCTAATATCTAGAATCGATGTTAAAATGAGAAAGCTTCTCGTGGATTTAGTTTCCGAGACATGTGGTAGCACTGTATATCGCCCCGCCGACTTCCCCCACAAAATACATCGGCCCCTCCATTTCGACTGAGACGGTTCCTGTCGGAGCTGGAGGACCATTTTCTCCTCCTAAGTCTAGACAGAAAGTAGTGAATACAGGTTGTGATCCCATTTTTGTAGTTTGAGATGTAAGGGCGCGTGCTCTTGGCACCTCAGCTCCGGCCGCAATTTCATCACTACTTTTATGTGACAGTACCCACATCCGACGACCCTACTACTACTTCCCGAGAAGCCTAGCACTACTTGCACCACAGCAACGCAACGCAACAGGAGATTAAGGAACTTTCAAAATGATCGATCCGGCCATCTTCGAGCAACTGCAGGCGAAGATCGATGAGGAGAGCACCGTCCGCGATGTGAGCGCCCCTCTTGACCGAACTGCTTCGACTTACCTACCGCCAAGACTCGCGAAGAACGACGTCAGAAAGCTTACTTGCTATGTTGCCAGGAGCTTCACGAGATTGTCCAGACGCTGGCGCGGAGAGGTTGGTCTTTCTCTCTCTCTTATTACAGATCTTGCTCAGAAGATTTGTCTCCGGTTGCATGCTTGAGACATCTACATCTTTTTTGTGACTTGATGCTGGGCTTTCTGTACTTCTCAAACAGAACTGACGCGATATGCTTCTACAGGGAGGTCTACGCAGGCCGTCCTCTCACGGGCTCATTCTACGCCTGCGGATAAGTGTAAGTGATTTATTGCTCTCTTTCTTTTTCTTTCACTCTTTTCTCATGTCTGTTTGTTACTTGTTCTTTGGATTCTCTTCAGTTCTATCTCAACTGGCTCTTGATCCGATGTCAATCCTTCTTCATTCTCAATCAATCCAATCAGTTATGATACGACAATATATCATTTGGGCCAAGTTTGTTTTATGTGATCAATGGATGCGATGCAGATGACTGACAAGAAAAGGAGAGCAAAAAGTAACCCCCATCCTCGAGGACGCGACCAAAGAGATCCTCGCGCAGAAGGAGGAAGTGGCCCGTCTCAAGGCCGTCGCATCCCAGCACCCTTTCTACAAGTACAACGGGGTGTGGACGCGCGAGCTGCAGAACCTTGTGAGTCCGATCCGCCCCTTGGTCATGTCATGATTGAATGATTTGGTATTTGTGATGCCACAAGGCGCCAAATGGCGCTGGATGAAACATGGTCTACTAACTGATAATCCTATCTATTGCGGGAGGGATGATAGGTATTTTCGATCGAGCTCTGCGCCTGGCTGGGTGGGCTGTCGGAGTACAAGAGCTCGCCGTCCGCTGCGTTCATGACGATTGAGGAGGTTGGGAAGTTCTTGGATAGTATGTCTCCTTCCCCCTCTATCGTATGCATACATCCATAACGCTCGTTATCTTCTGGGAGCTAGCTAGCTAACAATATACGTACGCCAGTCCCCGTCAACCTCAAAGGAGAGGACGCCTTCCACCTCACGATCGAGGAGTACCTCCTCGCGCTGATCTCGATGGTCGAGGAGCTGGTACGCTTCTTCTATCCTCTCTGCGGCTTTTGCTGCTGCTTCTTGCTCTCCTTCAAATCGACTGACATGAAAGCCCAGGCCCGTCTCGCAGTCAACTCGGTCACGCTGGGCGACTACCACCGCCCGGTGCAGATCGGCAACTTCATAAAGGACATGTTCGCCGGGTTCCAGCTGCTGAACCTGAAGAACGATATCCTGCGCAAGAGGAGCGACGGGATCAAGTACAGTGTATGTTTCTTTCTTTTCTTTTCTTTGCCCCTGTTCGTCTCTTTCTATCAATCTGTCCGTAAGGATGGAGGAATTGCTTGATTTCTAGCCCTTATGCCCAAGAATCTCCCTGCTGATTCCCACATGTAGGTCAAGAAAGTCGAGGATGTCGTGTACGACCTCTCGCTTCGGAACCTGATCCCGAAGGGGAGCGGTGCAGCGTGATGGATGGCAGACTTATTCCCTAGTTTCCCTTTGCCAGAGTCTTGGGAGGGGGATTGTGACTTATCAATGATGAAGCCATCGTATGATCATGGCGTAGTACTTATGGCAGGGGGGGAATGGGGTAGAAAAAAATTGAAAGGGATAGTATGAGAAAAAATTGAGAAGGAGGTATAGTAATATCAGATATGGAGTAAAATTCCAAAGAGCAGCCTGAAGACCGTATAACATTCATGGATCCGAATGGTACTAGCCGAGGAGCCTTGCAAGGAGATTGGGAAATTAAGATCCATCAATATGCATCCCGTTGAATGGTATCATGTTGTTACCGTCCATTTCGGATCGGTCAGAGCATACTAGTTGTGTTAGGTTCGGATCCTCCAAACGGACTCTGATAGAATACATGACAATAATCAGGCACACACACCGTTTCGAACCATGGTATCATCATCTCATCCATCCTCACTCCATCCACAAACATTATTATATAACAATTCAAGACAACTTGGCCTGCTCCCCCTCCTTCGCCTTATTCGCCTTGGCCTTCTCAATCTCCTTCAGAATCGTCTCCTCCAGACTCTCCGGCTTGGTCGTGCTCGCCCAGCGCCCGACAACCTTGCCCTCCGCGGAGATCAAGAACTTCTCAAAGTTCCACTTGACCCGCTTCAGGCCCATGATGCCCGGCATCTCGTTCTTCATCCACTCCCACACGGGCTCCGCCTTGTCGCCGTTGACCTCGGTCTTGCCCAGCACCGGGAACGTCACGCCGTAGTTGACCTGGCAGAAGGTCTGGATCTCGTCGTTGGTGCCCGGGTCCTGGCCGCCGAACTGGTTGCAGGGGAAGCCGAGGATGGTGAAGGAGTCCGGGTGCTTGGATTGAATGGACTGGTAGAGGGATTCAAGGCCCTTGAATTGCGGGGTGAAGCCGCATTTGGAGGCGGTGTTGACGGCGAGGACGACTTTGCCTCTGAGGGAGGAGAGGGGGAAGGGGTCGCCCTTCTCTGGAAGGGGCAGTCAGCTTGAATGGGTCGTGCTGATGACTGTATAAAGATGCTCCAGGATGGAGGTGCGGGGAGCTGCGGGGATGGGATGGGACGGAATGAGAGGGAGGGACATACTGTCTTTGGGCTCGAAGTCAAAGAAGGTCCTTGCGGAGGACATGGTTCCGGTATCTGGGTCCTGGTTCTGGTTCTGGTTCTTCCGGCTCTGACTCTGAAATCCGCGAGTCTGGTAGTGTAGGCTTAGGCTCTTCGACGATGGAGCTGGCTTCGAGGAGGTTGGGTCCCGGAGACTAGTAGTAGCTGTCGCAGCGGCCGGGCAGAGGCGGAACACGGAACGAGACGCAACCCGAGACGGTACTCGTCGACAGGCAGTAGTCGCAGATATAGATATACGGCAGACCGCGGAAGAGGCCGGTGATGGTATCCGCATGGCACAGGACCTGAACCCGGGCGCAGCAGCTTCTTATGTCGCAGTCGAGCGAAGGAGGGGACCTGCGGTCGTGAGGGGCCGGCGCCGGCGGAGAGACGAGAGACCAGACCCGTCCGCGCGGTGCCTCGGTCCATGCCCAGCCTTACGTACGTATTGCTCCATCGGGCAATACGTTCACTGCCTAGAACAGAGCTATGGCTCTCATGGAGGCATGATTTGGAATTCTTTTTCGACTTGGGCGAGCTGGCGGCCTCTTGATCGTCAAGCACAGACCTCCCCTCCCGAGGTCTATCCGAGGAGCTGCCGCATGCCGACGACGAGAGGTGCCATGCTCGCCATGCAACCGGTTTCAGGCACGCCAACGAGGAGAATTTCGCGACCTGCCACTGTAGGTTGGAGTCCAGATGGCCCTGGATTGATTTTCCGTTTCATGTTCAGACCTCAGACGACGGGCGCAGCATGCAAAGAGCTTTTTCGCCGTTTTCGGCCGCTGGGTTGATCACCAAGACACATACACATGTTGAGCAATGATGTGGATCCGTCACAGGCACGCAAGGATCGACCGGTGACAGCTCTGCCCGACGCCGGATATGCTCCGTGTTTTGCTAACCGCAGATGTATATGTATCTGTGGGGATCCATCTAAGGAAGATCCGGCGTTGAAATATTATTTATTTTTGTGGCGCAGCACTAAGCACTTTATTCTTGATGCTGTGCATGATTATGATCTCATAAATTGCGTGACAGTATAGAAAAAGAAATGTACCTGTTTTGGCATCCATTCAAGAAATATATTCATATCTTTATATGCGCATCCTCTAAGCGCAGAATTGAGTTGGATGCTTAAGCACGGTTATATTGTATCAAGCGGGTAGTACATTGCGTGGGAATGTGAATAATATATTTCGAGTAACTGGCGCCAGCCTGATTATAAATCACGTAGGGCATCATCACAGTGCCATACTTCATCGCCGGCCATATGCGGCTGTCTCTAACCATTTTTAGTTTTCTCTCTCCGCGGGCCTTGCTTGGCCGCGCTGCGTCGCTCAACGATGACATCTCCGATCGGGAGTTTCATCACACTCTCCCATTGCACTGCACTGCCTCCGTGCTATGGAGGTTCGCGCGACATTGAGGCCGAGGTCGAGCTAGCTACGGTAGCCAGCTTTCCGTAGTTTGATGAAATGACCCGACGCAGCAGCCCGTCATGCTCTGCACCATCTTCCCCTTCGGGGAGGGCTGGTCATCGCCATCGCGGACTCATCCCGTAACACGAAACAGGACGGAAAGAGAGGCGGAGAGGACGCAGGGATCCAGACCAGGCCAGCCCAAGTCAACGACGAGCATATCTGTCTGTCCCTCCCGTGGGACAGAGGAGTCGACCGACACATGTCTCCTCCACCATCCACTGTAGAAACACCTCGCCCTCCTGGCCAGGGCTCTCCATCTTCTACCAATCACACAGTATGTGGTTCTATTTCCCCAACTCCTCCCTCAAAACATCCACATCCAACTCCCCCATCACCCCCAGCACCACCCCCAGGCTCTCCATGAACCCGTTCACCGCTACCCGCAGCATCCGGTTCGTCGTCGCGCGGTACGTCGTCTGCAGCACCGTCTTCTTCTCCTCATCTACCTCCTCTTCTTCCTGTTGTTCTTGATTTCCGCTAGCCGCGGGGTGCGACGGGGCGGTAAGGGTAAAGCTCCGCCGGACAAACGGGGACAGTTCGGCGTCGACTTGGAGGGCGCGGAGGGCGGAGGAGGCGAGGCGGTGGCTGGGGAGGGGGAGGGAGATGGTTCTGTTTGGAAAATATCTGTCAGTTCTCTATATCTGTTTATTCATTGATTCATTATATGCGTTATGGGGTAGGGATAGGTACGTACAAAGAGTAAGGAAACTCGGAGTCCGAGGAAGAGGAAGAAGAGGTCGCTGCGGTAGCCATGGTGGTTTTTATTCCCTTGTCTGTCTGTCTGTCCGTCTGGCTCTCGAAATGCGACGAGGTGGGTGAGGAGCCAATCAATCAATCAATCGCAATCACCGAATGGATTAATAAAAAAAATCAGTTCTCGTCACACAATTCTGATAGGTGAGGTGCGCTGAACCGCGCCCTCCGCTGCGTCGCTTACCCGTCGGCGTAGTCACACACAGCCGCCCGAGTCGCCGACACACACTGGTGGGGGTGCCCACGTGCAATTAATGACCCGATTTATGCACTGATGACTCAGCGCCGATAGTTATGCAGCCATGCATAAGACCGTGTAGTGCACATGTGCAGTCCACGACTTACTAAGACCGCACTCGACTCTCCTGCTTATGATACCGTACGGAGTACTCTGCGCTGATTTGCTTTTGTTTCAAAGTTCAGTGGGCTACGAACCGGCTTGTTGATTGAAATTTATAGCTAGATTTCTGGGGACAGGCTGAATCTGAGGCTGTCGCCCGCATTTCAGATGTTCGACGGCAGTAGGTGCTCTGAACCGTGAGATTATATATATCTATCAACTCCCCGATCCAGGGTTCACAGCCCGAGGGATACTAAAAGATCAACTCATGCTGCGCGACACACTTCGGACAGTATTTTGTTGGAATATAAGGTCGGAAACTTACAAAGACAAATAGGTAGCGTTGTCCTTTTTTTGTCTAACATATTCTGTCCCAAGGTTCGCCTTTGCGTTGGGGTTCGAAAACCCGATCTACATTAGATCTACTCTCCAACAGCTACGAAAGTTTTAAAATAGTCATACAAGGACCGTTTACTGATAGATGGAGCAAAACTTATGCAAAACCGCAACTCTTTGAAGTTTAACACTATGTACCAAATCCTCTATGAGAAAAAAGAATTCCTCTCAGAGGAGAGTTGAAGAAATCGCAAAAAGCTAATTGCCATGGCGCCCCCGCATAGTCATGTCTTCGTCTAGTTGTTAACGGTCGAGACTAAGATACCGGAGCCTCACATGACACGAAAACAGAAGACCCAAAACACTCCGCGCAAAAACGACAAATTTACAGAGTGAAGCCGAGAGCCTGGACGAGCTGGGTAGGGGTGATGAGGCCTGTTCCGTTGGATTCGAAGTTAGTCATGCATTCGTTCCAAACTGATGGCGCACTAGACGCCGGATTGAAGATGGAGATAATAAACGTACCCTGCTCGAGAGCGTTGACAAGGTTCTGGCCGTTCAGCTCAACGTTGACGCCGAGAAGGCCCTGCAGGTTCTGGAGAACCTGCAGCGAGAGCAGGCCACCAGTCAGGTCGGTAACCTGGCCGAGAAGGCCGCCAGTAAGGCCGCTGACGAGGTCACGGGCACCAAGGTCTTGGAGCGTGGTTAGTCAAGTAAACATCCCAGGAAACTGGATTGCTACTTACGCTGCTTAGCGTCGGCAACAGCGCCCTCAACGGTGGTCTTGGCGTCGTTGAATGCACTGCCGGCAGTGCTCGGGAGGACGTCCCTCTTGGTGGTGGCCGCTCCGGCGATGCGCTGAAGCTGCGACTGGACGATCGCGAGCTCTGATAAAATGTCAGCTACCAATTTTTTTTTTCCAATATCTCGCAAGACATACGCTGCTTCACAGCGGTGACATCGGCGCAGTTGGCAACCCCAGCCGTGAGGTTCTCAACATTGGCGATAACGGTGTCGACATTGGCAAGAGTGGTGGTGAGGGCCTGGTTGGGGTTGATGGCGGCAGCGGAGGCAGCGCCGGCAATAGCCAGGGTGGCGACGATTCCAGTGAACTTCATTGTTGCGGTTTTTGCAAAAAGGAGCGACTGGTTATTGAAAAGGAGTGTATGGAGTTGGCGAACGAGGGACGCGAATGGGCAACTGGCTCTGGAAGAGAACGACTGCTTGGTTGAAGAGACGAGAGGAAGTGCAGGCTGGCTGGCTGGCGGTTTATATACACTCGACCACAATGACAGGCAGTAGCCCCTTTTCTGGAGGTCAGCACCCCAAACCAGCTCGTTGGGCCTGCATCCAGTCTGGCTGAGGGCAGTAGCGTGCCCTGTGCAGATCAGAGGTGGACGACAAAGAGGAGTCAATTAGCTTCCAACGATAATATCGATCGCCACACCAAGGAAGTTAAGGTCACCCTTCTGATCTCCGCCCGGGATCCGATCGGCGACTCAAGGTATAGCGATTCGCCTCGTGGTTGCTGAAACGGTCCAAGTTTAACGAGGCTAAGCTCTGCATGGACCTAACTCTCCGACATCATGGGGCCCGAGAGGGGGTGACGGATAACTGCCACTTGATGATGGCTAGGAACCGCTGTCCACAAGACAGATAGGGAGGACCATGATAGGACGGAGTAAATGAAGGGATGTACGCACCCGGTGACAATGTCCTTTGTTTCATTGTTGACCCCCCTGACCGGGGGACAGGACGAGGTCGACGGATGCGGCAGATGGAGGAGATTCCGTTGGCAACGTGACGGGCACGACCGCACCGCTGGAACATCGGGCGGCGCGGGGCGAGGGGCTACGCGCGCGGGCCGGGGGCCGGCGCCATGCCCGGCGGCGATCCCTCGCCGTTTCGAGCCGCCAAGACCGCATCCGCCCATCGCCAACACTGCCGGCCTCCACCCGCCCGCTGATCTGAATTTGTCGTCTGCCTGCCCGCCGTTTCCCTCACCTTGTCAAGGCGCTCCCAGCGGATGCTGTAGGCGGTGTGTTTCACGACGGTGATATAACCTAGCGCCGTGACACGTCGCAGAATATCTACAGACTACTGTGTAGCTTCGCTTCCGGCTCTTTGGGCCGGATCATCGTGGCTTGACCAGTCTGCACACAGGCCACGGACTGTGGTTGCGAACGGGGATTAATTAATCATTTGCACGGAGTAGATGTCGCACGAGTCACGACTTGAGCGTTTGGCCCAACTCTATCCCCTGTCGATCTCTGATAACCTAATTTTCTAATGAGGTAGGTTTTTCTCCAGCACCGTATCCGACGCCAATCCATCGCACATATCCGAACGGTGATGGGGTGGAGAATAATGTAACCACGCTCATGAACACCGCCAGCGAAGATCCTCAAGGCGCATATGGCCTCTAATCTATTCGCTATTGAGCACAGAAGAATGCAGTACACGTTTAGTCTTGAATGGGGCATACAGTTGGAAGAACCGACACCCTTTCTCGATCGGCCAATTACCGAGAAATTTATCAACTCATCGTCTGACAATTGGCGAGCTCAATACGGTGCAGCGTGCAGATGAAGCGGTCTACGCAGTAGCTCTTATTCCCATGTCCAGACTACCAATCGCCTTCAGTTCTCCCGCTGCAATGCGTCGGAGGATGCTTGACAGTGATAGCAACAAAGCCTGGAATACGATGCACAACTACGCAGTATGATCAAGCCAAAGTGCTAACGGTGTTGTCTTTCACCCAAGCAAGCAGTCGAACCCGGGACGGCACCTCAACCGTCTTCAGGACCCTCAGGTTTTGACCCGATAACAATGCAGCCGCAGCATGACAGGAACACTGGCCTTTCATTTTGTGGAGGTCTGCAAAGCAGACCAGGATCAGGTTGGGCCAGCTCCTATGTGCCTCGCAGACCCAAAGCCCTAAGAACGAGCAGTGAAGCCATCCTTTCTCTTGGATTGACGCAGTATTGCTGGGTATGACGCCCATCAAAAGAGCAAAAGGTCTTATCATCTGCTGGACATACTGCCATGAGGATGACATGCGATTGTCTCATCCCAGCTGCAGGGAGAGGATATGGGCTGAAATCGGGTCATAGATCCCCGGAGTTTTGACAATGTGGATAGGCTTGGAAATCATGAAATAGCAGCGAGGCTGGGTGCAGCTCTGTCAATCTGCAACCCGTCAATGGAGAACAGTTCAATATTTTCTTCGCAAGCAAGAAATTCTGCCAGACCTGCAGTCCTGAACACCGGCACTTGAAGGGAGATATCTGGTCTTTGACCCTTGAGATATGCTGTGAATGTCAGGCTGGGTTTGACGTCTTCTGGAAAATGCAGTCTGGGGAATGCTGTGGTGGATGGATTTTGCTGCATGCTCACATGAACCCATGCAGCATGTTCAAGCTCAGGCATTTTCTTTCATGTTGCTGAGTTTTGTTGTGGGAGCATCTGGGGATGGTTGTTTGTTCCTGAGCGACTGGACGCGGGACGGGCCTGCTTGGCGGCGGGCGGTGGGCGGTGGGCAGCGGATGCCTCAGGCCTACACACGTTGTCCTGTCAACCGCCGCGCGCTAGCCCCATCAGGTGAATCAAAACATAACAGTCGCCTAGCGTGCATCGCAGTTGCCCAAAAAGTGTCATGCTTCCATCTCGAGCTTCATCTTCCTCTCCCTCCGCGTCTTCCTCTCTCCTTCACAGCAGTCTCTCCTTGCGCTAGGGCCGGCTTCAAGGCATCTCCTATCTTCCAGCACATCCTCTCTATCCTTATTCACCCAATTGCTCCCTGCCGTCGAGCTGTCTCCAGCTGCAGATCAATCGTCTGGACGTTTACCGTCGACCCATGAACGTTCAGTTCTGATCTGCTCCATTTCCTCTATCCTTGCCCGAAAACTTCTATTCTTCGACGCGTATCGAGGCATCCTTCCGCCAAATTTAGGTTCTCAGTTTTCTCCAACCTCCATCTCACTGTTGTCTAGCTGTGTACCTCGATCCCAGCACGGACGCCGCAAGGAAAAATGTCAACAATGCAGGATAGCTATGGGCAGGTAATCGAGTATATTCAAGGTGCGTGTCCTGCGCCTGCGGGACGAAAAGCAGTCCGGCATTTCCTGGAATGCAATTCGCATATTCAATGCCTGACCGTGCTGCAGATCGACTGTACCTCGCCTCTTATGACTCTCCCCCGAACTCTCAGACGCCTTTCCCGTATGCCTCGCAGCAGCCCAAGTCGCCCAGCAAGCGATCTGCCCGGAGTCAGAGCCCGGGGGCAGCGCCGTCGAAAAGCCGTTCTCCGGTGTATTTCACTATTGACGACACCCTCCTTTATAACGCGTTCCATGCAGACTTCGGTCCTCTCCACATCGGCCATCTTTACCGATTTGCAGTTCACTTCCACGAGATCCTTGGCGCTCCCGCGAATGCCGATCGTCCTGTTGTCTTCTACAGCAAGACAGACTCGCGGAGCCGTGCCAATGCGGCGTGCTTGTTAGCCTGCTACATGGTACTCATCCAGTCTTGGCCACCCCATCTTGCGCTTGCACCCATCGCCCAGGCCGATCCCCCGTACATGCCGTTCCGCGACGCTGGGTATAGCCAAGCAGATTATACCCTGAGTATACAGGATGTGGTGTACGGCGTTTGGAAGGCGAAGGAGGAGTCGCTGTGCAGTCTGAAAGATTTCAGTCTTGAGGAGTACGTACCACCGCCGCATCGGGCTGGATCGTAACGCTCACAATATACCAGGTATGAAAAGTACGAGCGCGTAGATATGGGTGATTTCAACTGGATCACTCCCCACTTCCTCGCCTTCGCCTCCCCGCAGCACGAGCCGACGACGGTTATTCCCCCGGGCACCCCCGAATATGCTGCTCTTCCGTCCACGGTCTCGGAAGTTCTTGCCTCGAATCTACCGGTTCCGTTTAAAAACGTCCTGTCGCATTTCTCCTCGAGAAACGTGGGGCTAGTTGTGCGGTTGAATTCCCAGCTCTACTCCTCGTCGTATTTCACGGCATTGGGCATCAGCCATATCGACATGATCTTCGAAGACGGCACTTGCCCTCCGCTGCCGCTGGTGAGACGGTTCATCAAACTGGCCCATGACATGATCACTGTCAAGAACAAGGCAATTGCGGTGCATTGCAAGGCCGGGTTGGGCCGTACCGGATGCCTCATTGGAGCCTATCTGATCTATAGATATGGATTCACTGCCAATGAGATAATTGCGTATATGAGATTCATGAGACCGGGTATGGTGGTTGGACCTCAGCAGCATTGGTTGCATCTCAATCAGGGCACTTTCAGAGAGTGGTGGTTTGAGGACACGATGAGAGAGAAGCTTGGCCTCGCAGCGCCAGCAACACCCGCCCGACCAACCCAGAAGCAGCGCACGAGCAACGGGCAGACCGCCACGCCGCCGAATGGAAGCCATTCGAAGCGCCCCGCACTCGGAGAGATCGACCACAATGAAGGCGGTGGGCATTATGCGGACGATACCCTTCCGGCGCCCACTCCCGGCCAGCCCCGCAAGACTCACAGGAAGGACTCCAGGCACCACCCATATGCGCGCACGGTTTCCGGTAGCCTTGCGGTGGACAAGGACTTCGAGACGACCGTGGAGCGCACCTCGTGCCGAGCCCATCGTCAGAGTACCGAGAGCAGCGAGAGCGAAGAGGAAATCCAACTTCGCATGCTTGCGAAGCGCTCGTCGTCGAAGTCGCCCACCGCATCTCCCGCCCAGCGCTCCATCAGTTACTCTGCTACTGTGTCTGCCAGCTACATGCTCGCAGATGAGATACATGAGGACAGGGAAAATTGGGTGGAAGCGCCAGCGCAAAAGCCGAAGACTCCTTCCAGCAAGAGTGGCAGCGGAGCGCTTGCGATGGCCAAAGTCCGTTCCAGCCCGCGACGAGCCACGGATAGTAAGAGCGAAACCAAGGGAATTCGAAAGGTTAGCGGCCGCGTTGGCAGCGCAGGGGCCTCTGCGAGACTGAAGTAGACGCCATACATACAAGGATACCCATGGACTTGTGCGAGTCTTTTCGCCTTCATCTCTTACGACAGTGTGTCTCCTGGGTTGAGACTTTGCTCGCTGACGGCTCTATTCTCGATCCTTACTTGTTTATTGATTTCTGATGTCTGCCGGGAAAGGAACCTATGCATACCCCGTGTCATTGCATCATAATTGCTGTTTGATGTTTCCATAAAATTCGCTGTGTCTTGGGTACATTGTTTGGGCTTTCAAACTTCTGGACTGGACCTTTTGTCGCGGAGTTTGAGGTGCATCTTGTTGGCCTTTTTTCCGGTGATTCAGAACGCTGGGCTTCTTCAGGATCTGGTGTGGTTGATTGAAGATGTCTGAGGACCTACTGAGCCTTCTGGTTTTTACTTTGTGGTTCTGATAGCGGTGGTGTTCGATTCGCGCTTCTGATGTTCTCTTGTTCTTGTACGCTATGACTTATACAGGATAATTGTTTTACGAATGAAAGATCCTGCCTAGACGTTGCCTCCTGATTCCGTAAGTTTGTTCATGAAGGAGACCAAGATTCATCTACATCAGTTAGGTAGGTAAACTCAGTATCCCGAGGCGTGCATGTACTCAAGCGAACCATCACTCTATCTTCTTGGTCATGACTTGCTGGCCTCGTGAGATGGAAAGGCCTGATCCATTTCTAAGCTTGGCTGGGCTTCATACTACGTAGGTACACTGGTACCGTTCCCACCCTTGAACATGCTCTGCATCATGACTTCAAAGACATACACACAACTTGATCTTCCGAGCCTGTGCTACCGGACATGCTCATTGTCCGTGTCCCTCGTCCACGTGTTTCTCAAGAACCACACGGGTGCCTCACATTTGATTCTCAATATGTACGCATACTCCTTGTACTGCTGACACAGAGGCGTCGAGTCGAGCGACGGTCGTCATACCCTGTGCCTCCCGATGGGCGGTTTCTCTGGTCGTATCGTATGTGCAACCATCCATTCGCACAAATGCCAGCAGGAAACGGGGAATAGGAGCACAGGATTCGTTGCCGGCCTTTCTTTTTTATCATCAATCACACCGACAAGAGCGCCTGTTTGGAGCGGAATGGATCGGACTATCTACCTAGGTAGGCCGTGTACGTACAGTACGTATCTACTCGCGGCCAATGTGGAACACTTCGATCGCGGGCTTCGCCGTCCGCACCAGGTGGATGTTCTCCTGGTATGCTTTGCTCTGCCTGAGTTGATTCCGCAGATGTCATGTCAGCATGATGATCATCGTATGTCCAGATACATCCATCCCTCATAACTAGTACCACTATATCCCATGAAAGACCAGACTTGGGTAAACTCACCGAAATCTCCCATGCGCTTCGATACTCTCCCACCCGACCAATTCCACATAGATCCTCGCCTTGCGATTATTTTTACCTCCATTTCCATCTCCATCCTCTAATTCTAAACCAAAACCCACCTCCGCCGGCAGATCCAGCTCCTCCTCGACCGCCCACCCGCCCGCATGCCCCAGCTGTCCGGCCTGCTGCCCCCCCGTCTTCGCATAAAACTCCTCCACCCCCACGGCGTAAGCGCTCGTCACCTCGTCCGCCACCGCCTCCGCGGGCGTGAAATACGCGAAGAAGATCTCCGTCACGGGAGCTCCATCGAGCAGCAAGAGGGCCTTTGCAGCCTCCGGCGGGGCGAAATTGACATGGCACGCCCAGGGCATGTCCGTAAATAAAGGCCTCAGGGTCCGGATTAAGGGGGCGTGGTCGGGGTCTTGTTTGAAGGTCTCGTGCGAGGAGAGGGCGTCCCAGCCTTTGAAAAACCAGACCCATCAGGTATATATCTATATCTATATATATATATATATAAGGACAGTTAAGAGTGGGGGAGAAGGATACCGATAGACATCTGAATATACCGCCGGTCTTCGAGGCGGTGCGCGTACGTGACGAACTCGACGCCCGGTTGGCGCCGGATGCGGGCGATGCTGTTGTGCCAGATGTGGCCGGCGGGGGTGGAGGGGTCGTCGATGGCAGACACGTCCAGGCTGTCTTGGAGGTGGAGGGTGAGGAGTTCGATTATGGTCATCGTTTATGTTTGTTTGGACGGTTGGGTACCTATATATGTATATGTATATAGAGATGGATATATATATAGGGGGGTATATAGGTAGGTAAATATGAACTTCTTGAAGCGATGTAGGTGCTATTTATTATGTTACATAGTTGACAGGGAAGGAAGACGGGGATTTCGTCGTTCAGACCCTGTTTCCGACTGGATGATATATATTATATTGCATGATATATACGTACATGTACAACGAGTTCGGCCTCGAGAATCCTGTTGTCAGACTATCGTACTGTACAACAGGGTCTATGCTGTACCTGATGGGCGATACTCAGTTGTGAGAGAGGAATGTCGCATGTGTATGTATCTGTCTGTCTCTCTGTCTCACCTCTAGTCGTGAAGACGGATACAGAAGTATCAACCGACGAGTCTGTCTCGCAATTCTGCACACTGTGCCAGTTTTGACCAGTGGACCAGTGGGACTATAGTTCGAGAATGTTAGAACAGTTAATTTTGCCAGGTTATGGGCTCCCAGATGCTTCATTGGAAGATGCGTGTTTTCTCATATAATATCTGCTTCATTTGATTATTCGTATATACAGACATAGCTTGCATGTGCCTTTCTCGGTATATCTCATGTCTGGCGTGCAAAACGTGTTTCTAGGTGGGTTATACATACAGAACTGCAAGAACTTCCCGTGTCTGTGGTATCATAGTCGACAAGAAGTCAAGAAGCGGGCAGATTCATGTCCATCCATTTGAGCCACGACATGCGATTAGGTCATCAATCAAGTGATAACATGCTGCGTGTGTACTGGATAAGATGGAGTCTGGCGGTGTACTGTGCTTCGGCTGTGTTTGGTCCTTCACCCCTGTCGTCCTGCCTACATAGCGGGTCAGGTGGCCCGCGCGGTTTTCTGACTGACCCCTTTGTCTCCCCGCATTATTGATGTTCTTCTTCCTGTCAAGAAAAAGTTCCTTGCAGCTGGAAAGTTGAAGTTCAGACACAGGAGAGACCGGGTAGAACTGCTGCGTCGAAGTGCTCCATCACCTCAATGGCAACATCACCAGGTCACGGTCCTGTGGCGCATCCAGGTCGTAAACGACCCTCATCCCCTCCATCCCCATGGACGACGCGACGAGATCCAACCACTCGTCCACGCGAGGGCCGTCGCCCCGATCGCATCCAAGCCCCGAGACGATGTGGAATGTCTTGCGTCCTGCCGTTGGCTCCGTGACATCTTCGATACCCCCAGCAATCGACGACATGGAAACAGGAGCGCCGGCCGCATCGGCTGAGACTAAGTTGCTGTTGGCGAGCTCGACAAGCAGCAGGTCGAGGACTTTGACTGCGGTGTCCGTCCCCCGCAGGATACAGTTCGCGAAGGATTCCGGGAAGGAAGACGGAATCGGGCCGATAAATGGCGCCTTACGCGAGATGTAGCCATGCGCCGCGAGAGCAGTGCGCATCTCTGCTGCCAGCGCGAGGGTCACTTCACGGGCGTTGAAGATGCGCGCAGAGAGGAGCTTCTTCTTGTACGGGTGCGTCAGAGGCGATGCGAGCAGCGCGCGCGCTTCGCTCACCAGGCCCGGGAACTTGGCGATCTCCATGAAGAGCCTGTCAGATATGTCGATGAAGACGGAGATGGGCTCGTCCGCCCTGGGGTCGACCATGTCCTCCTTTCTGATCCGGTCGATCAACGCCTGCCACTCGGGCTGCTCGAAGATGCAGGGCTTGCCCTCGACGAGGGCTTGCGCCACTATGAAGCTTCGGAAGGACAGATACAGGCAACGATCGAAGCCGTGAACGTGAGAGCCCGCGCCCCGGAGGGACATCATGAGCGCCGCGCCGCCCGCGTGTCGCACCCATGAATCCTGGTTCGTCCGGGAGTACGCCTCGAACAAGCTGAGCAGAATGGACGTGCTCACGCTCTCCCGCGACCTCATGGCCACTTCATCCTTGAGTGAATCCTTGAGGAGATTCAAGGCCTTGGAATACATCTCCCAGCTGGACTCCTTGAGCTTCATGTCATCGTTCCACTGCCCCATGAAGGCGCAGGTGATGCAGTAGACCGCGGCATCGAGCGCGGGATTTTTGCCAAGCTGCTCCGCGACGTAGGAAGCCCACGGGACGTGAACGCGATACCGGTTCAAACCGAAAAAGCGCGGGAAGGCAGTCAGGACGAAGTCGCGGAAGACCACGGGCTGCTGGTTGCTCACGGAGCGCGAGACCAGCGACGGCAGCACCTGCTCATCGATAGTTGCCGGCGGGAATTGCTGTCGTCGCGCCAGGACCGCTCTCTGGCTGCTGTTGCTGCTGGCATGGCCATGCCGGGGCCCAAATCGCCTTCGCAGCTGCGGACCCTCGTCCTGGAACTTCATGGACTTGTTGTAGCCAGGGCACTGGACGCCATATCTCTGGCATTGGGAGCATTCAGGCCGGCGCTCGTCGCACTGTGAGGAAAAATGGATAGTCAGAGGTTGAACATCATGGAATCCGTGGACCGGCGAAGTTGAGTCAGACCTTCACACGCCGCTGCAGGCACATCAGACATCCTTTGCTGCGCGGTACCCCGACCATCTTGGCGATGCGTCGACCATCACCTTGCCTCTAGCGGCAAAAGCCCGGTAAAGCACGGTTCAACGGCTATACAATCCGCAATAATAACGTCTCGCGCGCATCCCTGGAGCGAAACGACTGCACATGGGTCGAGCAGAGTTGGCGGCGGGAGAGCAGTCGGGATGAAGCCCTGAAGATTCAACTGGCAAAGGGAGCAGCGCAGGGCAGAGCCGTCGAGGCATACGGGATGTAGAGAGACGATCGCAACAGTTCGTGGGGATGCTGCAGGGGAAGCCCAAGACGAGCGGGCCAGCCCCCGAGTCGCTTCTTCTGGCCCGTCGCTGGGGGCCGCGGCAGGTCGACGGCCGCGATGAGCGGTTGCCCTCGTCCTGACGACCTGTGAGACCGTCAGCGGCAGCGCAGAGCAGCAGCATGGAAGGAACAGAACCCGCCTTCAGCAGATCGTCGATGTCTGCAGGACGAGAGGAAGATGTTCTGGTGGTGAGAGCCGCACAGCCTTACGCTGGGTCCCGCGCGCAGTCCCAGCCCTCAACGGCGCCCGTGCAGACACGGATACGAGGTCTGGAGTAGTTTAATCGATCTCCAGAGCACCCCCCGTGTTTCGCGCCGCTTTCATTCGTCTATCTTGGAGCTCTGCTGCTATTTTTATCCTCGAGGGCGTTCTCATCCCGGCCGCTGCGTGTCTGGGCCGCGGACGGTCCACGACGCTTACAGGATGGGCTCCAGGCGCACAAGCAGCATCGCATTACGGAGCTTCACATTTTGATTTCTGAGCATCCAGGCAGTCAGGTACATTTTCTGTGCGTATATATTACTTATCGACACGCTCACACCGCTTCCACGACTGCAGGGACCGGGACTTGCACCGCCTCCGCTTCCTTCTTCCGCATCTCCTCCTGCTTGAACTTCTCCGCTCGACCATAACTCTCCTCATACCCTTCGCGTATATACTGGGACACCGTCTTGGGCGGATACTTCGGAGCCTCTCCCTCTGCCCGACAGTTGGGGAGGCAGTCGCACAGGAAGTCCGGGTTCCCGCTGAAGAAGAACGGGATCGAGTACCGCTCCTTGCCCGACCGGTTGATCACCCGGTGGATGTTGGACTTGTACCTGTCGTTGGACCACCTCATGAACATGTTGCCCAGGTTGACGACGTAGGCGCCCTTGACGGGTTGGACCTGAGAACATGTCCCAGTCAGCTCGTTCGAGTCCTAGGAGGTGTGATATGGGTATTGGTCAGCACTCACGTCGAACCACTCCCCCGTTGGGACGTCCAACACCTGCAGACTGTCCACCTCATCCTGCAGCAGAAGAGTAATTGCCCCGAAGTCCTGGTGCGCTCCGATCCCGCGGTCGAGCTTCTCGTCCGAGTCCCTGGGCTGCGGTGGATAGTGCAGCAGCCGGAGCGTCGCGATCGCTCCGCTGGTGAAGTCGTCAAAGTACGACTCGTCCAGGTCGAGCGAGAGCGCGATGACGCGCAGGACGTCCTTGGCCAGCTCGAACGCCGCGCGGTAGTACGCGTTGGCGGTATCCTTAAAGCCCTCGGGGTCCCTGACGGCCTGGGGCCACTGGTTCGGCCCGCTGCTCAGCTTCTTCTGGACGAAGTACGGGTGGTCTTCGCCGATCTCGTCGCCGATGTAGAAGCCCTCCTTCAGCTCCGGGTTCGTGCCCGGCTCGAGGATCTGCGAGCGGAGCAGCTCGTAGCCGCGGTTCCACGTGTTGTTGTCTGACGACCATCGTTAGATGGTTCCACAGCGCGATATGTATCATCATAGGAGATGCAGACACACGCACCCTTACTAACCTTCTGCTTCTCCTCCAGCGGCAGGCTGAAGAACTCCTTCGAGTACTGCATGATCCGCTCCTGCAGCTCGGACGGCACCCGGTGCCCCGTGATCTGGAAGAACCCATTGTACAGGCAGCACTGTCTGACGTCCGCGACGAGCTTCGCCTTGGCGGCCGCATCGTTGCCGTAGAACACTGCGCGTTGATCACCGTCAGTGCACGGGAAATTTGAAACTTCAGTAAATACCTGTTAACAAGAACAGGACGGGGTATGTAGACATGTACCGGAAAAGTCAAGGATGGGAGGAGCTGGCATGTTGCTTCTCCGTGGTAGTTCTCCCAGGTCGAGTAATATTAAAAATAAGCGACAACGCTCAGTTTGCAACTTAGTTATGTTAGGCCTGTCTGTCTGTCTGTCTGATTTCAAAACTCCCAATCCTCAGTTCCTTTTTCTCCCAACCTTTCAATAAGTAGGTAACTTGGAGAGCCTGGCTAGATAGTAGATGCAGACATTTCTCTATTTATTTATTCATTCATTCGGATGGGACTTTTCGATCCATCGATCGATCCGTCGCTCGATTGATAGCAACAAATCTAATAGGTCGACCTAATACATGTACAGCACATTAGAACAGGCAGATGGATCATGGATACCTAACCGACAAGGGGACTCGTTCTAATAGACAGCCCTGTGTTCTATGATAACATTAGGTAGTTAGGTACAGTACAGTACCTAATAGTACTCGTAGTAGGTCTTTCTTTCTCTCTCTCTCTCTCTCTCCGAAAAAAGGATAAACCATACGATCTATGCATGCATAGTACATAAGTAGGTACCTGGACAGGTCACCAATACCCTACTAAGAGACATCATATCAATAATCACATCAATAAGCGTGAAGCAGACGCTACGTGTAGTTTTACCCTAGACACAACCTAACATAGTCTCGAACTGAGCAGAGAAAGAAAGAAAGAAAGAAAGAAAGAAAGAGAAAGTCCCTTGTGAATCATGATCTCCGTCGGTCTAGAGCTACCTATTGTGTCTTCCTTATCTCATCTCGACTACATACACAAGTGCATGGATAAACTTGCCTTGCTTATCAACTTGTCAACTTATCGCTGCGCACATTGCATTGCATTGCGGGGTAAAGCAGGGCGCAGGGAACAGGGGTCTAGAATAATAGATTTCAACCAACCAAACCGCACTGCGCGTCGCTCGATTCAAAGGTTCAAAGGTGGGGTTCAGGGATGGGATGAAGTCACTTCTTTCCAACTCGGGTTCAAGGTCCAAGGGTGGGGTACGTACCCTCGTTGTATCGATAATTGTGCGTAGAGTGTATGTACAGTATACTCCGCATGCAATATGCGATACTGATGTATGCGCGCGGAGGGAGCCGCCGATGATGGGGAACGGGAGACTTCGTACTCCGAGAGTACATAAACTTGGACCGGGTGGCCTATGATAATATTAGGTAGGTAGGTACATAGGTAGAAGACTGCGGAGGTTAGGGTTATCTTTATTCTGTATACATTTTACAGTTACCCCTATCTATTCCACTGAGACTTATATTGATGTGCAGTAGTACGTCACGTAGGTGACTGTCCAAAGTAGGTAGACATTGACATATCTAGGGATCTTCTCGGAAGAAGCTGGGATAATGTTATCCACTGGGAATATACATGAGGTCACTATTTACTTGTTTTGTCATATATCTCTATGTACACTGAATATGTACGTACTATATAGGACCTAATTGATATAGCATGTTGCATTCAGCGTAAGTATTCATCAAGTAAACCACCGCCAACTCAGACTCCCTTCCCCATCCCGCAACATCTCCGTATCCACATCAACATCCTCCTCCGCCCGCAGCCCGACGACGATCCCCTGCGCCCGATCCCTCCGCCGATTCTCGCTCTTCATCCACAATCCGAACCCCAGCGTGACCACGATGCACGTCCCCGCGCACGCCGCCGTCGCCGCCAGCGTCGGCACGTACCGCGGCGCGTACTCGACGCGGAAGGTCGCGCTGCTCAGGACGCCGCCCAGGTTGCCCAGTCCGACGAGGATGCCCGTCGTCGCGGCGCGCGCGTTCTCGCTGGGGTTATTGTTGTTGTGCCACGACTGCACGAGGCACGAGGGGATGTAGGCGCCCGAGGCGAGCAGGAACATGGCGAAGTAGGCGATGCCTTTGTTCCGGTCTTTCGTCACGTCGATGGTGGCGAGGATGATGGTCGCGATGAGGGAGAGGGTCAGCGCGAAGCAGATGTGGAAGGTCCGTTCGCGGAAGTGGTCGGACGACCAGGTCACGATGAGGAGGACGACGAAGCCGACGAGGTTGGGGGGCACGGTCATCAGGTTCGTTTTGACGACGTTGTAGCCGAGGCGTTGGACGATCTGAATGTCTGTTAGTATGTATGTACCTATCTATATAGCGAGACAGGGGATTGGATGGGGGCAGATCAATGTAACTACCTGAGGAAGGAAATTAGCAGACGTCGTGAACGGATTCGTGTACGTGAACGCGATGATGGACCAGATGATCATCTTCGGGTCCTTCCACTGCTGGAAGGCCAGCGTGAGGTTAAACTCTTCGCCGACGACCCTCGAGCCATCTCGCAGAGCGCGAGCCCTTGCGACCTCCTTCTCCGCGTCTGTCAGCCAGCGCGCATCCTGCGGAGTGCCTGGCAGCCAGTAGTATCCGACGAGCGCAATGAGGACGGTCATGCCTCCCCTGTCGACCGACTCCTGTTAGATTTGACGTTCAGTTTGTGTCTGTGATGCTGGACTGACTCGATGATAAAGAGATATTGCCATCCCTTGATAGAGGTATCATTGATCTGGAACACTCCATACGCAAGGATGCCAGAGAAAGCAGCCGCAAGGACAGCGCTCCCGAAGTAGAGGGCGATCCGGAAGCCGAGTTCGTTGCGGTTGTAGAACAGGGTGAGATAAAAGACCGTTCCCGCGAAGAAACCAGCCTCGAAGAATCTGCAGCATCCGTTGGTATTCTTTTATGCTCCTATGAGTATACTATATGAATCTACTTACCCAATAAGTAACCTCACGACAAGCATCCCCCCAAAGTTGGCACATCCGGTCTGGATCATGGACAGGCCGCCCCAGGCCAGCATCATCGACGGAAGAGTGATTCGTCCCGAGAATCGCTTCGTGAGCAGATTCAGCGGTAAATCTGCATCATATACCGTTTTAGAATCTTTCAAAAGAACTCCCATTAGGAAATAATGAGGAAAATAAGATTGCTAACCACATAGGCCATTAGGAATATAAAACAGCAACAGCAGCAGAGAGTACTGGTTCCCCGTGAAATTCATGTCCACGTCAAACCCATCCGTCTTTGCGTTGGCCAGATTCGACTGAAATTAAAAAAAAGGTTAGAACAAGTTCAAATGAGACAGATTCCTTAGTTGACATGTAAAATGATTCGTAGAATTGATGCAACCCACCCGATCGACAGAATTAAACAGATACATTACGGACAAAAACGGGAGGAGGTGAAAGTCCAGCTTCCGAAGATACGACCTCTCCACTGCCTTGTCGATCTGGACCGTCTGGACATCTCCACCGTTCTTGCTGTTCAGAGATGCGTGATTATTAGGGTCATTGTCGACGCAGATGCTCCGGGAGGTGGACACCGCGTTCTTCTCGATGTCTGTCGACATCGTTTATGTCTACCAGACGGATTAAGTATCCTATCCACTGGGTATCAATTGAAGTGCTCAGAAGCGGTCATGTCAGATGAAGATCTCCGGTGAGGCAAATCCCCGTATTATGTATGTATGCAGCTTCGTTCGACGTTGGGTCTGCCATGTGTAACCGGCTTCAGGTGGCAATTGGACAGGCGATAAAGCCATCCGTCATGATTAAAGCGCAGTAGGAAGGGAACCAAGCATCTGCAACTCCAAGCGGTGATTTACCGTTGGAGATGCTTATCTGCCCTGGGGTATCCTTGGAATATTGCATTCTTCCGATGGGGAAGCCACATTGGCATAGTTAGACCGACTGTACAGTATATACCTACCGACTAATACTAGGGCAATATCCCTAAAAAGAACCCTGGAATTGATAAATCCCAGACATTGATTCATCCCCAGGTCGTAACTCAACAAACTGCGGACTGGCTGTTTACGTCACATATGTGAGCGGGTAGACTTGGGGTGCCATAGGTGGGGGTTGAAGGATCGAACACGTGAAGGGTTCTCCGGTAGTCCATCTGCGGCACTTTCTTATCTCTGGCGCTGATGTCTGATTAATCCCCTATCTTGTTAATGAAGCGTCCAGGGAGCCCTGCTTGGCTGTCATCATCATCATCATCCTAGGTCCAGCTGCCCGCGAACTATCTCGCCCCTAGTGTAGTGATCCTGAAAAAGACGCCAATGAAGAGAACCCGCAAGGACGAGCTTCAATGGGCTACAAGCGGAAGTGCACTACCAAGCTTCCAACTATCCAAGTTCATCTGGCTTTTTCCCCCACTGACAAATATTTATCCCCCAGCACCTTCAAGTCCTTCCGCGCCCCCGTCTCCTCTATCCGTTCAATGAAAAATCTAGAGAGTCGTATGCGCGCATCCACATCTTGAACTTGGCTGCTGCTGCTGCTGCGTATAGTAGCATCGCTGGTCTGCAGGTACCGATCCTGAAAGGCCGTCCACAACGACAACGACAACGGCTGGCTGGACCCTTCTTCTCCTCCTCCTCTTCCTCCTGGCCCCGGTCGAGGATAGAAAGGATCGTTCCGGAAAAACGCCGTGACAGCTTGTTCGATGCCATTCTCGTCGATGGACATCTTCCTGCGGCAGTCGAAGTCCAGCGTCCGCATGACATGCGGACCGAGGATGTTGTTGATAACAGGGCTTGGGCCTGAGGAGAAGGAGGAGGAGCTGGAGGACGGTGGTGGTGGTGACGAGGGAGCCGGAACGAACTCGACTTCGTTGGCGTCTATCTCGCCGTACCAGTGCATCATGGCGAGCGCTTCCGCCATGATCTTGGGTAGAGCTGCATGTCCGTGACGGGGATGCCCAGTTCCTCCATCTGGTCCAGATGCAGTGGGAAATTCCTGAGTGAGAACTCCCTGAATCTGGACGTTCGAGTGGAGACCACCACCCGTCGTCTCCTACCCAGATACGGTCTGATCAAACAGTCGCGATTCGCATCGCTGCCCTTGATCTCCTCGACCAGAGACTCGGGACAGTACCTCTGGATCAGAATCTCCCTGGTCCGTCGCGGCATCGGCGGGATGCGCTCCGAGTGGATCACGTTGCACGGCGAATAGCCCTCTGGGAAGTTGGCCAGGTTGGCGGCCCACCAGGCGTCGTCGTCAAGTCGTTGGCTAGGGATCTGCTGGGGCCGCCGTCTTCGCGTTTGAATGCGGAGGTAGAGGACTCTTGTTCTTCGTCAGAACGATGGTGGTGACCAGACGGTCCCGCAGAAGCCTGCGCGGATGCGGCGGAATTTGGGCATGGTTGATTCTTATACTCAAGGTTCCTTTCCTCTGGTAAGACGTTTTTTTGAGTGGTTCAAACAAAGTGAATGTGATGCGATTTAGACATTTGATGATCGTTACGATAACGCTGTTAGTGCAACGATGTAAGACTTGGATTGGAAGTCGTGAGGATACAGTGTGTTCCCAGTGAGCTGGTTTCCTGAATGAAGTGACGTCCAAGCCGTCATCATCCCGGTTGGGTTTAGAAGTTACGTTCCCGAGGCGTTTCCATGGATATGGAGGCAAGGTTTGGGATGTCCATGGATCAATGGATCCAAAGGACCTGCTCCTCAGTGATGCATGCCACAGAGAGAATTTGGTCCTTCATCAAACTTCCTGGACAGCTTCATCTTCGGGGAAACTGAAACGTAAACCTCACTGGCTGGGGAGTTCCCGTGAATAAAACTAATATTAATAGTATCTTAAACTCTGAGCGAGACAAATCGGCGGTCTTCAGACAAAAAAAGATTTCCGTTTCAAGTCGGCCGACAGAATACAGCAAGCAACCTGATCCAAGATGGGTCGTTGATTTTCCAAGCTTGGTAGCATCGTTAGATTAGAAAATATCACAACTAGTTTGAGCTCACATCCCTAAGCAGAATTTGTCTGAGAATATCTGCTTCCAAGTGGGTATAACAAACACCAGCTGACATCCAGGAGGTATCGTGTTCATAAATATCGTATCCTTTCAAGTCCATATCCATAACCCCAACTGAAGCTTCCGCAAACGCCGACGTCAAACAAAGAAGGCAACAGATCCGGAATACAGCCAACGTAAAGCCACAACGCGTCATGGTATGAAAACATGTTCCTCGGAGTGCCCTTCCCTGCCCCTCCCACGCAGCACGATTCTGAACGACCGGCTTCCATCTGCCTCCTCTAGTTCCGGCGATGGATCCTGCGGCTCATCCAGGATACGGACAGCGACAACCTCCCACCCCTTGTCTCGTTTGGAGTATTCGCGCTCCAAGTGCTTGAGCAGTCGTCGCGATTGTGTCACGTTCCATATTCCTTCCCGGGAACCTTTATAGCCGGCCAGCCAGTTCATGATCCAGTCGTGCAGGCCAGGGTTCGAGGACCAGCGGTATGCACCAACCACGGAAGGGAGCATGCCGTAGCCGTAGGTGAACGACTGTCCAAAGAGCACTGGCGAAAAGCCTGCTGCGATCCGGCAGATTGTGAGCGCCGTCTGCTCAGCGTCCGGGGGCAATACTCGGCCTATGTCGGGCAGGTAGCGGGTACGCGCACGCATGCCGGTACAGAGATACGTAGCGTAGTTGACGGCGGCAGTGCACGGATCGGTGGCATTCGGGAAGCAGAGTGCCGGAATGCGTATCAAGGAGGATTGTCCCGTAGGGTCTTGCGATGTAGAAGAAATTGTGACATATGCGCTGCCATCGCCTTCTACAGGCAATTCTGAGGGTGGTAGATCCTTCCGCCACTTGACTAGCTTTGCAAGGAGGGAGGCGCTCCATTGGGCCCACCTGTCGCCCAGTTCTGGCTGCTGACGGTAATTTATCTCCAGATTTGTGACCTCTTCAACCAATAGCAACAGTCTATCCTGTAGCTGCGAAGACTCTGCCAGAAGCATGTTCAACCAATGTGCGAGTCGCGGATGCATGATGTCTGGAGTCGTTACCGAGTATTCTTCATTATACATCCGCAGCAAAAGTGACATCCTTGCAAACGCTTTGATCAGCAGCATTCCTGCTGGCTTCTCTGACAGAGTTTTGTGCCAGGTGCTCAGACACGAAGCGGCACCACGCATGTGAGAGCGCCAGGACAGTAAAGAACCGCGCTGCAGTTCAAAGTTGGCTAGTAGCATGATTGTTGCGAACAACGAAATGGCAGTGTCAGCGTTTGCAGGTCGAGCGAGGCCTCTGGACCATTCTGCTGAAGCTAGATCATCGCGTACACCTTGGACAGCCTTCAAGCTGTGTTGAAACGCATGCCGGCGCAGAGTTGCAGGATTCCTGGGGTAGGAACCGAGACTGGAGAGGTTCAGAGCTGCCAAAGCTAGCGCAGCATTGTAAACGTGAGGCGCGACCGGCCCTGATTTGAACAGTTCCTGAAGAGGGAGGACCCGTGAGAGACTGTGGAAATTGTTTCCAGCGGAGTATTCATAATAAAGAATATCCTCTGGGAACTCATAAGCTCCACAGAGGGAAAGAACAGAATTAGGCAGCGGCCTGCTAGGGGAAGGCGTTGAGGACTCTGATATGGAGGATCGAGGGGTCATGTAACTTCTGCGGGCTACCACGCCGGCACGCAAAGCTCCGGTCGTGGAAACGGTGTCGCAATCAGAAGAGCGCGATGCCGTTCTCCTATGGTAGACCGGATCAGACTGCACCGAGGAACCACCCTCCCAGTTCTCCCACTCATCATCCACATTGAAACTGGATCTGGTCGCGCTGTCTCTATAGTTATTCAGAGACGATGTCACAAAAGGCGAGAGGACGCCATAGCCGGCCGATCCCGAGAACTTAAAGGGGCTGGGAGGCTCTCCCGAGACAGGATCAGCCCCCAGATCGTTGTTATCCGGCGGAGTGTAACGCACATCCGCAGATTGAGGGCTTGACAGTTGATGGAGGCTGGCTCGACGCTCGACCGGGTCTGCTGGCTGAGGAGGACTGGTGCTCTGGTTGTTTGCCGTGGCAACGGCAGCCGCTGGCAGGGGCGCATTGGATGCGCCAGCCTTTTCCTTGGTAGTATCCGAGGGTTTTCGTTTCTTGCCCGCCTTGCCAGTCGCCCGTTCGACGACCAGGTCCGTCTGGTCTTTGAAGGAGATTCGCTGCGCGTAGCCTTCGCACTTCAGGTTCAAGCGCGTACACTGCGGGTTGAGTTAGAAGAGGCGACAGCAGGAGGAACGGGTCAATTACACTGTAGCAGGCCGGCTTGGCCTCATCGCACTTGAGCCTCCGGCGTCGACAGGTCAAGCATCCAGTCCTGGCACGCGAGACGACATTGCGCTTCTTGACCGGCTTCTCCGACATGGCGGGGTTGGGGGAGGGCACAGGCGATGGGACACACATTCAATGTCCATCTAGCTGGCAGTCAATGGGTCGTATCGACGAGAAGCGCATCGCGCGTGGTGGCCTTGGAAACAACATGAAACGAGAGAGCTGACGACGGGCTTATCTCTAAGAGAAGAAGTAAATCCATCCTTGAGGTACCTGCCCATTTGCCAACGACCCCATTGAAACGTGCTTTAGCCGCGAGCCCCCGGCAGATCCTGCCCGTGATCATCACCGGCTACTCCGTACAACAGGCTCGAGCTGCGAATAAGAGGCGGCGCAGGCGTTCCGGGACGTGCACGTCGCAGGCGCTATGTGTCGCGCGAAACGGCGCCGTCGCTGTCTAGCCCCGGCGTCTCTTTGTGCTCCATCGCGCCCCCCGTGTTCGAGATCCGGCTCGTCACAGCCGCCGTCAGCGCCTAGATACTACTCCGTCCGCCCTTCTCTACAAAGGTGCAGTCTTGCGCCAGACGTGTTGTGACAGCTGTATGCAGTTGGATTCGTGATTATTGGTGACATGATATATACAGACACTGGATCGGTGGCAGCAGGTCAAGGAGGGATGCCGCTGGACTCAGGAGCCCGCCTCTCCAGTCGCCATGCTGCGATGCTGTTGCATGTACGACTCGTAGAACAGACCTTCCTTGCTGTCAATCAAGGTTTGCGGATGCCCGCGCTCCGCAATCCGGCCCTTGTCTAGCACCAGGACCTGGTCGAAGTCCACTACGCTGCCCAACCGATGCGCGATGGCCAGGATCGTACAGTTGCGGAACTTGTCCCGCAACACCGCCTGGATGCGCTCCTCGCTGGCCCGGTCGAGACTGGCAGTCGCCTCATCGATGATGACCACCTTGCTCCGGTTCACAATGGCACGCGCCAGCGCGATAAGCTGCCGCTCGCCCTGGGAGAAATTCTGTCCGTTCGCCTCGACCTGGTCGTCCAGCTTCAGCTTGCCCACACCCACCACATCGTCTAGGATAGCCTGCAGGAACTCATCCGAGGCAGCCCCGCTCAGGTCCAGGTTGAATCGGATCGAACCGTTGAACAGCGTGGGGTGTTGCGGGACAAGGCTGATGTTCCGCCGCACCCTCTCGGCGTTGAGAGATTCAATGTTGACACCGTCGATGCATACCGACCCGAAAATCCTGGTTGTCAGTCGCAGCATGCTTAGTGCGAGTGTGCTTTTCCCGCTCCCTGTGCGTCCCACGATGGCGACTCGTTCTCCTGGGCGAGCCCGGAAGCTGATGTCTGTAAGCACTTCATCTCCGCCCGGGGAATAACTGACCGTCAGATGCTGCACGTCGATGTCTCCTTTGTTCGGCCAGTCCTCTGGCGCTGCGTCATCCGAAGTGGATTGGCCGGGTTCCTGTGGAATGTCTTCGATGTATTCGTCGATGCGCTGTAGGCTGTTCATCTCCACCTCGAGGAGACTCGAAAGGTAGACCAAGTCTTGGAAACGTTAGTGCCTTTTGTAGGAAACCCCTGCATGGGCCACTTACACAAGAGAGCTGTGCAAAGTCCGGTCGTCAGCGTAAGACTGAGACCAACGGCGGATGGGCTCGAACCCTGTCGGAGGAATGCGAAGATCGCGGCTGAGAAGGATATTAACGATGCGTATATATCCATCCTGACCGCTAGCCATCGCTGGAGGTCACTGACGGCTTCCCAAGCCCTTACATGCTGCTCAATGCTCGCAGCAGTGTGGTTCTGCAGTGTTTTCTCTGCTCTGAACGCCCGTATTGTCACAAGCCCGGATGCAGCCTCTGCGATGCTGTGATACAGCGGTGATAAGCTAGCAGCATACAACCGTTTTGCCGCTGTAGATGCAAATCGGTATCGATAACCAGTGTAGATTCCCAGGCCAGTAAATATAACAGAAGGCAACAGAAAGATAGGTACCAATGAAGACACAGTTATGATCCGGAATCCGATGGACAAGTATGTCTCTAGAACCGGTCTCAGCGCCCTCATCAATGTGTCGTCTAAGCACATCATATCAGACGAGAAGCGATTAATGATCTGCCCAGCTGGGGTGGTGACTATCCACGTGTACGACGCGCCAAACACTGTAGCAAGCAATCTCAGGTGCTCGTCCCGGCTCACTCTCCACGCTCCCGCATACAGGAGTAGCAGGGATATTGCCAAGATGGTGACTTGAGCAGTCCCGAGACCTAGCCAGAGTAAGCGATATAACATAAAATGGAATTACGACAGTGGCGTACCTGCGAATATCCCAAGATAAAAGCCGGAATGTACTTCGGGACGATTGTAAGTGTACGCCTGATTCCAGAGGGAGAGCCACGCAGGCAACACAATGTCCATGGCTTGAGCTCCCATCACAAATGCGACAGTTAGGAGGATGAATGGCCAATTGCCAAAACGTCGAATATATTTGAACACTACATGATTAGCGTAAGACTATTCCTGGAGGGTGGAATGACTTACTATAAGCTGTACCGATGAGCCCTCGACGACGTGTGTCAAGAGGTGTAGGGAATATCTTTGATCCACTTGACGCATTCCCTTGGCGCGGAGAATTGATATTCTCCTCGAAAGATGAACTTGAGCTTTTGACTGGTGCTCCCGGGACAATGGATTCGGTCAGTACCACGCTGGTCTCTCTTGTAAAATCAGTGCGAAATTCAGCTTCATCCGGATTCTTTCTCACGATCTCTTTGATAGTTCCATCTGCCATGTGAACAATCAAGTCTGCTGCTCCTAGACATCTTAGGTTATCAGTCACGAGTATCAAGGTGCGATCTTTCATTAGCGGACCGAATATGCAGTTGTCAATCACCCAGTTCGCTGTCGCAGAATCCAATGCTGACAGCACATCGTCTAGGATTACGACATCTGTATTACAGTAGACCGCTCGAGCAAGGGCAATACGCTGACGTTGTCCGCCCGAAAGAGTGCTACCGCCCTCTCCAACCTTTTTGAGATCACCTTCCTCGAAAGTTGCCAGATCCGGCTCCAACGCGCATACTCGGATGACCTCTTCGTACCGTTCCTGCACAAAAGGAAATCCAAAAACTATATTGTCTCGAATGGTGCCACTCTGAAACCATGGAGTCTGAGATGCATATGCGATTGGTTCAAATGGTGACTCTCGCAGTTTTACGCTTCCCTGAAACTGCACCTGTTCGGATAAGAGTGATTCAAGTAAGAACGTCTTCCCGGATCTGTTAGTAAAAATAAGTCAGTGACTGCAAAGGCAAAGAATTATACGAGATCATACCCTAGACTGCCAGTAATGACGTTGAGACCCCTTCTGACAAATTCGACGTTCAAGTTTCTTAACAATATTTGCGAGTCTCCGTCGGACAGAGTGACGCCAAAAGCTGCGTCTTGGAAACCGATTCCAGCTTTAGAGTAGCTCTTCGAACCCGGATAGACCACAGCTGCCGGGCGTTCTGGACTGTCCAAAAACTCAGTCAGCCGCTCAAGGCTTACCACAGCCTGTGCGTACTGTCCAGCTCCAAGGACAGCAATGGTAAGCATACTCTTGATTAGGTTGAAGACTGCAACCACAGTAAAGGCAATGTCGGCTTCGAGAGGCTGCTTCGACACAACCGTGTACAGAAATAAACAAAGAAGGAGAGAAATAAATATGCAGGAAGTTGAAATGCTTTCTGATAGCACGATCACTTCAACTTTCTTCCATATTGCCTTCAGCTCCTGGGATCTCTTGTCGAGGATCCTGCGTACGAAGGTCTGCCCCTGTCCAAGCATCGCTATCGTGGCCATATGCCGTACGCTCTCGCTTATCTTGGCGACGCGCTCATCCGTTGCCTGTAAGATCTTCGCTTGGGTTGCGCCCTGAGCAGAAAGTATAAATTTCGACAATGGATGTCTTGTGATGAGGAGAAATACAAGACCTGGTATGTAGCACCATCCAATGGTCCTGTAGAGTAGAATTGATGCCACAGCAAGCTCCACCGGAACCATGAATCCAGCGATTACAGTATAACGGAGAGTCCCTAGCCTGTCAATATCCACCGATATATTGTTCTGTAGTTGACCAATCGCTATGTTTTCACCTGCCGGATGGCTAAGTAATCTTTGATGCACGGCGGATATGATGACGGCTTTCCAGTGACCTATTGTATGAGTGGCGAAGTATTCGAATGTCTGCATGCAAAGGCCACGGAGAATCGGACATAACCCAAATAGCAAAATGGAGAACCATGGTCTGAACACCGCATCAGGGGAACCTTGGAGGTAGAGGAGGAGTTGGCGGAGACCAAAAGTGCCAATGAATTCGAAAGCGCCACAGAGAACCATGAAAAATGCTGTGATGACCAGGCGCTTTCGAAATAGCCGCCACAAAGTCGCACGAAATGAGCCACATTCGTCACGAACGTCATTGTACTTTTCTAGCCATTTCATCGGCGCGCTCCGAGGTTCGATGGGCAGAAGGTCGTTCATGTCCAGTTCTCCGTTGTTGGTGTTACTCGTACTGACAACGGGGTCGATCCAGGAGTACAACCACCATCGTGACAAGGGAGAACAGGTCTCTGACGGATGTGGGCGGCTGTCCGAAGAAATCTCATAATTATATGGTGTCAATAAAGGAATGAGGACAGTGCTTGCACAGGCGGTCAATAGCTCAACCGCCTCCAGGCAAGAGAAGGAGCGAATTTCTCGACCACCTATCCATATCAATGGGTACAACTGTCGCAGGAAAACTGTCGTTATGAATAGGGCAAAGCCCATTAATAAGGCGTTCGTGTAGAAAAGTTGGCGATGTGTAGGCGAAGTCAGATAGATTATGCGGCTCAGACAGACAAGACTCTAACTCGTCAGTAGCTTTACCTTTCGAGATCCCCAGGCCTCGGCTTACCCAGAGGATGCCTATCAGGATTCTTGTCCAGTCATCGGCTTTCTCCTTCCATATTGACCAAAACACTGTGATGGTACAGCAGACGCAGACCAGGAGGGCCAACAAACCCCAGAAGAAGTGTTTGGGTGTGAAGGCTAGACTGGAACATCTCTTGCGATCGAGATAGAGCTTGATGTCGAAGAGGCAGATCAAAAAACAGAGTCCGCCAAGGAGCAACACACTCGAGAAAGGAAGGTAAGTCAAGTTAGTACTCGAGTGTGTATCGAGGTATATCAGCCAAGGCGCGCTCTCAATCTTTTGGAACGATGACATCGCAGTGACATGCGAACCGGTCGTTGGGCAGGTTGCATCGCTTGAGTTCCAAGGAGATCAAAAGCTCTCTTAAAAGAAGCAACATTGGCCGGGAGGAGAATCATTATGAAGGTTCTTCAGAGTCCTTTAGGGACCCCACTCGGAGACTCACAGCCAATCTCTCCAGAAGCCACGAAACCAGCAGATCGGAGTTTTTTCTATCTGTTATTCCCATATTCCGACGGAAATGTCAAGCGCATGGGCCGGAGATCTTGCACAGGGCAAAAGAAATCGTGCTCTCTGATTCGAGCCTCTGGAAGGAGGGCTGGGTTCCCCGGTCTTACTAGCCCACAAGGGTAATACGTTGTTTCTGTTCTTCTCAGCAAAGCCCGAGCAAAGCAAGATGGAGGTCGTTCTCAATTACCGAAATGAGACAACCCGCCTCGTTAGGCTCCAGACGGCGCCGCATCGCGCCGGTGCGGCGGCACCACGCGAGGACCATGTAACAGCTCCGTACTTCCTTATCCGTTAGCTACGTCGTGCGCTCGTTAAAATTGAAGCATAACAGGAAACTGTTATCGGTGTCTGGCTCATGCGGCACCATGGATGAATAAAATAATGCTTCGTGTTTCATCCACATCAATCGCGTGGTTTCCCCCCTGTTTTTGCTTGCAGTTGCTAACGTCGCATTACTCGCGCGAGAACTCCCCTTAGCAGCCACCTCTCTCTCTTCTGGAGTGATTTCAGGGTACTTTCTCTGGGTATTCGACCTATCATCAGTCAGGAAACATCTGTAACGCTAGTTCGAAACAGTTTACAATAGAAAACACCTGTTCTTTTATGAGTTCGGAAATCTTGATCCGTGCCAAGACGATGACTACAGTACTGTGCAGGATATTTCGACAGTACTAATGACCTTATGAATGGTCCTTTTGACGTTATGGATGATGTGAAGGCCCACCGGAAGCCGTTTGACTGGACCTCCCCCTCCTTTTACGAATATTGGTGAACAATGATCAATTTCCAAGATTCCAGGTAGCAATGTTGCCAGAGCTTAGCCATTTTCGGATCGACGATGGCTATAACAGAGCCCACAAGAATCGGTATCCTTGGACTCTCAATTCATCTATAATTTTCATTGACCAGCGAGCGGGAACCAGACTTTCATAGGTGGACTGTGAGTCGAAATACCCGGTGGCTCGTTTGTCGATGCTGGAGATATATGCACATCTACCAAAATTATTTTTTGACTGAAATGTTCCTACGAGAAAAAGGAACGTTCTACTCTCAGGTGAGAGCTATGTGGCATGAGTACCCTTAGAAGATTCAGGGGAAAGTTAATTGATTGCATTAACACCATCACTGGAACTCGACTTCAGCCCCAAAAATCTCCCGACAGAATGGCCTGCACCACATCAGCCTCAAAAATCTCGAGAAATAATGCACAGAGACAGCATCCTTTCACTTTAGATGCGATATCATTAGTATGGATGACAGTGTCCTTTTCCAGATCCAAGAATCCTATATAGATACCTATCTTCTTGGCGTTATCACCCATAGATAACACTTGAATTTGGCATTCAGCTTGTCCGCAGGCTTAGAGAACCCGTAAAGATGGATATATATACGGGGAGCCGAACATTCTAGATTCCCTGGAGTATTGGACCAAGCTTATATGGGGTTTGGGCTTGCGGCACTATTATTGGGGGACTACTTCCGTGAGCTAAATCCTTCCACCGCCCAGACTACTCTAGTAAGACGCTCGATCCGGGTGATAATCTTGCAGCCTACATTTAATCCCTGGCCAAAGGCTAGCCGGAAGCTGCGCACCCGTGACGTACGATCCATCAGCCTCTTGCGTGCTGTATACGGTTTATCCCACATTAAAAATGGACCATAGTCTTGCATTTCATTTCCCTTTTGTCAAGCTGCTATCTTTTTCCTCATGGGTACCAAAAAGAGCGCCCCTGAAGTGGTTCTGGAGATGATTAAGAATATCAGCAAAAATAAAGATGATGTGAGGAAGATGCCTGTTGCAACTAAGATATATATCTGGATCAAATCAATGTTATGTAGATTAGAAGTTAGCAATTATTACTGTGGCGCTCTGTTTGAAGACATTACTTATTGTAACTAACAATAAATTGCGCTTTCAGATTGAGTAGAAGAATCCAGCTAAAGCATTACATAACAGTGTTTCTCTCTTCTGTTTATCTGTTCAATGAAGCTGGTTAATAATCAGTGCGGAAGATGTGGCTGCGGGAAATAGTATTCAGATCTCTATTATGCGTCCCTATATATGCACTGATGCCAGATAGCGATAGCTTTTTTCCTTTTCCAGCTTAGAGGGTGAGTTAGATGCACAAAGTATCAAGTATGACATGCATACTAAAGATCCATAGCAGGGCACTCGCCGTTTCGGCAGGTCAGACTGCTTGCGGGGCAAGTCTCAATCTCCAGCGTTTAACCTCCGACCCTAGTGTATTGCGAAAGATACGGGATGCCCATAGTATCGCGGTTGATAACGCTCTATCTTTGTGTTGGTAACTGCCTGTGTAGCTATGCCCTTTGCTGCATGCATTGAATTGAAAAATGTGAGGCGTGATGGACCTATATACTGGACGACAACCACAAACTCACCCACGCCGGTCGGATTCACGAGCGTCTCTTAGGTTCCTTATGGCACGCACGTAGCCTGATGAATGCCCATAGGAATAGTCAATCAGTCTGGCAAGACGTATATCATGTGCTCAAGTAATGCGTCGATCTAATACCAATACCACAATTAATACTAATAAGCATAATACTATCCATCGTGTCAAGACAATTTCCCTAATTTAGAATCGCACTGAGGTAGAGCTTGTATGACAGCGAACATCGAGTTCAGTGCGATTTGTAGTTTGCGAAAACCAGAATACTTACGGACCCCGCGCGCACTCCGAACCACGACCCTTCCCTTCCCGCCCCCCCCCTCCTCCTCTTCACCCTCCCCATTTTGCTACAGCAGGACTTGCCATCAGTTTTCCACGCTTGTTCTTCCCGCAGGCTTATCGGATTTAGCTGCCTGCTTACGATTTGCTGTCACCGTTGATATTGGGTTTAGCAGCCATTTATTATCCCTTTACAAGGTTGCTGCAACTCTTTGTTGAATCCAAACTACTGGATGCCTATACTACTCCGTAACTCATGTATCGGCCCGCGAGTGCAAAAATGCTCCACAAAGCTTACTAATCACAGGAAGAAAACTGGAAAATTCAGATGAAATTCCCCCCAATCCCGGGGGTATCCGATATTGCCTTGCGGTTCAAAGATAGAGAAGTCGGATGCTCACATATCGCCAGCACTAGCTCGAATTCATGGAGAAACTTGGGTTCAAACTGTCGGCCTATATCCGTTCAGACAGCAAACTCCGTTTCACGGCAGGGAAGCAATTCTGTGTTCAAAATAGAAGCAAATTGGACTTAACTATTCTCCATGCCCATCTCATGGCTATGCTCCAGCGGGCAAGTAATTCCCGCACCCACGCCATTAAAGTTTCGAAGGAAACCAGCAGCATCTCCCCTGTAAATGTAATGATTTAGTTCAAAATACACACGAGCATGGGATAGATCTTTTGATATGCAACGGGAATCTGGACCTCGGCGCAGTGGGAGCCTTACAATGGCTTAATGCTCTTTGTTGGAATAAGCCAAGCGGCTTTCGTTTCTCACAGCGTGAAATTATATCATGGTGCTGGCAAAAGCAAGAGGAACCAAGCGAGGACTTATGTACAAGGAAGTTGACGTGTCAAATTGGTTGTACAGGACATATGGTAAGTGACATGTTCAGATGTCTGCTTATTCGAAGAAGTGGCAACCAGTTGAAATGGCTTAGGTTCCATCAAATCAGCCCCAAGTGCCGTCTGGAGTTCACCCTGGTGGTCTTCCCAAGAGTTACTACTGCCATCTGCTGTTTCACAGTCTCCGTCAATGAGGAAATTTTGTCGCTTAGCCTGGCAGTCGAACGAGTATGTTTATTAACACGAATGTCCCTGAAACATCCTTTTATTGGCAAATTCAAGCGCAGTTACCGATGAATGCTTAGGACTACTGCACGCACCAGGCTCCGGTTGCATTGAGGAGAATCGTAACGACTGCTCCGAGTCCGAATGCCAGTATTTGACATGGAGCTATTTAGAGTGCTACTTCATGGGGCAGCCGGCAGCCGAGAGGGATTTCAACATGTGTCAATAAAACATCCTTTTATCCGAGGGCCAAAATAATCTTTTAGCCAATGACTACTCCCTGTATCCTCTGCTGTTGGTTCTGGCACATGTGCACGTCTTTGTAGAAGACTGGTGTAGATACCCCGTTCCTTTGATGCGCCCCGGGTCTGTGCATGGCCTGATTCTTGCTAATGCATTACTAACCAGCCTACCAAAAATCCTTGCCAAACGGATTTGTGTAGCGCTCTCAAGCATCCTGTCCAATTCTCCAGCGCACCATCCTTCTGATTTCTACATCGTAAACTAATGGGATCACATGGAAATTGGCCATTGCGTGCACCGTACTTTTGGATATATAGCGTGGCTTGTGCACGCGCGCTACGCGGCAAATCTCTTGGTAAAGTGGGCCAGACCGGACGTTGGTCACCGTGATCACCGCAAGTCCGTGGACGTGGCTGGAGATCCTTGCTTAGCGGTGTTGGCGATCATCCTTAGTGGATGAGCTTGGCGCCAAGTGACATAGCCACAGTGACATAGTCCGCAGCTAGACTTCTTGGACTGGATGAGGTCTTTGCGTACTTTTTGATAGACAGAGAGCCCGACCCCTAAACTCCCCAGATTTGCGCCAGGTGCCACTTTCTGTCCTTCACCTCCTTCATGGGCGCAGTGAATTCTGGGCTCTGGGCCCTAGAGATATATATCCGCCCCTATGGGCATTCCCGGAGGGAACGTTATGCCAAATGCCCATTCTCATCTCATTGTCTCGCGCCCTGACCAATCACACTGATTGCTTAGAAGCGGGTACCTCTCATGTTGCCGTGACAGCAGATCTTATGATGGCGGGGAACGAAGATTCGACGCGTCTTGCGGTATCTGAGAAAGGACCATTTGGGGGCAACAAACCGGACATGGACTACAACTTACCGACCGGACCCGAGATAAGTGATGAGAAGGCCCCAGACAAAGAAAAACTTGAGCTTGGCAGTTCTCCGGATGAGGATTCGTAGGGTCTTCGAAAACTACTTGCGAGCTGTGATGCCAAGCGCTGACCAGGGAGCAGTCCGTACCCGGAGGTGCAGTCCAGCGTTCCGCCAGTCGATGATGTCGATTTGCCAGTCAATACTTTTCGCGCATGGTTCCTAGGCATTGTTGGAACCATGGTCCTTACAGCATTGAATCAATTCTTTGGACTACATACGCCGCCCAGTCAGTGGCCTTCTGTAGCCCTCAATTCGCACTGGTACTGAATATGTGACAGTCTTCCTTTCCGCGTATCTTGTGATCCTCATAACCTTGCCCTGCGGGAGATTCATGGCCGCAGTGCTTCCAACCAAGGTCTTCAATCTCTTCGGATGGCGATTTACACTTAATCCTGGACCGTTCAACCAGAAAGAGCATTCAATTATCGCGTTAATGGCTTCTCTTACGACGGCGTTTGACAATGGTTCTCTGGCGTCCATCGTCTATGTTGCATTTGACAAATTCTTGGGCATCCCGATCTCCGTCGGTTATAAGTTTATGTTCCTGCTGACCACGCAGGCATTGAGCTTTGGGATTGTTGGGTTATTTCACCAGTTCCTCGTCGAGCCCGCGTTCTGCGTGTGGCCTGGAGTGCTACCCACGTGCTCACTCCTCCATACCTTTCATGACAAGCATTTCCAAGACAAGGTAGTGAACGGATGGAAGATAAACAGAATGAAATTCTTTTGGATTGTCCTCCTATGCGGCGCACTCTACCAGTTTGTCCCTGGCTATCTCTTCACCGGCCTCACTACTTTTGCCTGGATTACCTGGATCGTGCCGAATAACGTAACTGTTAACCAGGTATTTGGAGCAACCCAGGGGATGGATTTACTGCCTTTGACCCTAGACTGGAATCAAATTACTGGATATGTGGGCTCTCCACTGCTAGTACCGTCGTGGGCGTTGATAAATGTCTTCTGTGGGAGCATTTTCTTTCTGTGGATCGTTGCTCCTGCGCTCCATTGGAGCAATGTTTGGGAGGGCATGTATATGCCCTTCTCCTCGTCGGCCACCTTTGACAACACCGGTAAGTTCTACATATATCTATGTGCGGTGCTGTGATTGAGCCAATTAAAAAAGGGATGCCATACAACACTAGCCGCGTCATGAACCCGGACTACTCCTTGAACGATGCTGCTTATCATGAATACTCACCAATCTTTCTGTCAACTACCTCGGTCTTATCGTATGGGCTCGGCTTCGCTGCTGTGACCTCAATTGTCGTCCACACCATTCTCCACCACCGACAGGTGATGTGGAAAGCATTCCTTGCTACAATTGGGAGATCCTCTACTGATGAAAGGCCGGATATCCACTTTAAGGTGATTGCGCACATAGCTCTCGGTTGATGTCCAAGGCCGGGGACCCTTTGCTGACTATGAATAGCTTATGCAAAGATACAAGACGGTACCAATATGGTGGTATCTCAGTGTGTTCTTAGCCATGTTCGGTATCAGCATCGCCTTTCTCTACGTCTACGATACCGGACTTCCATGGTACGGCCTGCTCTTAGCTATTGCCATCGATGTCGCCCTCTTGGTGCCGACAGGCCTAATGGCGGCTGTTTGCAACATTACGCTATCCACGGTTGTTCTTTCGGCGTTCGTAGCGGGCTATCTTTGGCCGGGAAAGATGGTGAACAATGTAGTATTCAAGATTTTTACCATTGTGTCCTCTTACCAAGGACTGGGTTATATTCAAAACATGAAGCTCGGACACTATATGGTACGTACATGTTTACATTACATTTATGGATCGCAGCAGCACAGAGTCACTGACTCTGTCCCCAGAAAATCCCTCCAAGGACAACATTTGCAGCCCAGTGTGCTGGTATTATCGTATCCTGGCTAACCCAGACCGCGGTGAATATTTGGGCGATGGGTAACGTCAGGGACGTATGCACTGCAAATGCGGAGAACAATGTCAGTCCAGCATCCACGGTATCTTCGTCGTGTATCTGGTGCTGACGGTGGATAGTTCCGATGCCCTCTATCGGCGGGCTACGCAACTAATGCCATATTCTGGGGCCTTATTGGTCCAAAGAAGTTGTTTTCCGAAGGCTCCATGTACCGCCCCATGCTGTGGTTTTTCCTCATTGGTGCAGTGCTGCCCGTGATTGTATATCTTCTGAATAAGCGCTTCCCGAACAGGGTTCTAAGCAAGGTCAGGATGCTTGTCTCTAGCACGCTACATATGAAAGCAATTCGACGAAGCTGACAATCTTCATCCGCCCAGGTTCACACGCCGGCAATCTTCGCATCGACCGCATCCATCCCGCCCGCAACCGCAGCAAACTACATGGCCTGGGGCATCATCGGCTTGTTCTTCAATGTCTACCTGAAGCGCAGGTATCGCGGATGGTGGATGAAATACAACTACATTCTCTCCGCTGCACTCTCCGCCGCAGTGGCCGTTGGCACGTTCTTCATCTTCTTCTGTCTCTCCTATCCCGGGGTTACGCTGAACTGGTATGGGAATACGATTGCGAGCACGACCGCTGACGGGCTGGGCACGCCGTTGTGGACGGTCGAGGAAGGCAAGACGTTTGGACCGAGTACCTGGACGTAGTTTGACGATTTCTGTATGTACATTAGATATTTCGAGTCAGGATGTATTACGCTGAGATGATTTAATGCAAGTCCAACTCTCGCCGAGTTGACCTGGAGCCTGAGCCTTTTTGTCATATGAATATTTCATTGAGTTGCTCGTGCCAGTCATGGAGACTACTGTACGTACAAGGAAGCGGAGAAGGAGCTCGGTCACGTTCTGGGTCAGGTACTCCATCCGCGGCCGGTGCAGGAAGTGCGTCTGAACTTATTTCAATGACACAACGTCCGATCTGGATGGTTCATTGAACGGGTACCATTACAGGAACTGGGACTTCAATTTAGGCTTCTTTCGTCTCTAAAGGAGAGAATTGGGAAGTCAACAGGAGGCAAGTTGACCCAGCACCCTCAACTTACTCCCAGGTCAGTGTCCGCAGTGACAAAAATAGCAAACGCGTTTCTGAACTCGCTCAAAGATTCAATTCCAGTATGTATGATCATCCAGATCAAAGACATTAGCAGATCGACGCTGCATAGTCGGGGGTATCTCCTTTCACGTTCCGGGACAAAAGAACTCGACGATATTCAAACAGACCTCATATACAAAAAATACATGCTATACCATCCAAACATAGTCGTGAACCGGACGACGAGTCTCATGAAAGTATGCCCGGTGACAGAGCGGACAGTTGAAATGATTTCCCAGGTACCATTTCTCGAGGCACTCCTTGTGAAACACATGCATGCACTTAAGCTCACGGATCTGCTGGGAGCGCAGAACGGGCTCCAGACAAACAACACTGTCCGTGGATTAGCAGAGCCGGATCGAAAAGATACAAAAGACAGGACCTCCGAAGCTAGAGCATCACGGGGATCTGTCATACCATACAAATTGATTATCAACAGCGTCCGACAGGCCTAATGAACCCTTCACAGTGGGCCACCATTGATCTAGCGTGCGGGTGGGAGAGACCGCATCTAGTTTTTTCAACCTCTCACATGAGGAGTCTTTGCTTCTGGTGCTGTCACCACTGTCATGGCGGTTGACATAGACAGCCAAACTTTATCGAAAAAATTAATATGGCGAAAGCACAACGGGCCGAAAAAAAAGGAATGGAGTTTGGATGAAGAATGAAGGTGTATACAATCCGAAAGAGAAACGGTCCTACTCACAGCAAGCACAACACGAAGATAAACACGATCCCGAGCGCGACAGCCAACAAGATCGTGATGGGCTGTGCGTTGTCTCGTCTCTCGAGTAGGCGCTTCGATAATCTTTCCATTTCAATGGGGTGATAGAGAGATAGGGCAAGTCCGTCCATCGAGCGAGGTCTCAAGATGGACGGCGGCCAGATCTCGAGACGACGGTGCTCTGTATGTCGGGTCGGGAGGTCGCTATGGATAGGTTCTGGGGCTGGTCTATGGCGAATGTGCCTCTTGGCGGGTGGGGTTGAGGTAAGTAACTTTGCAAGCAAGGAGTCTTGCCCTTCTCAGCTCGACCGGAGAATGTACAGTACATACAGATCCACGAGTATGGCGGAGAATAGGCCGGTCGACTGGGTGGACGGGAGCGACCCATTTATCCCATCTCAAGGACATCGACCGCCATTTCGCAGTGTCCGTCCAGCAGGCGACCAATGTACCCATCACGTTGATCGATGAGGTGAGGTAAGGTGAGGAGCAGCCACCCGCCTCGGAGCCGTGGTGTGGTGCGATGATCTCGTGAACATGAACAGCGCAGCGCAGCACTAATCAATTCTAAACGCCTAGGTTATCAGAAACCCGGACAGTGGCGTTGGCCGGACGGACCCAGACCATGCCATGCGGGTGTCATGCCACAAGCTTTCTTCGACAAGAAAGGACGGGCACAACCCGTCGTATCGCATTGCAGGATGACGTAGGTAGGGACTGGTTAGGTACTTGGCAGGTATGTACTGCACGGAGGATCTAATGTTTGTCTTTTGGACCGGACTGGCGCTCCCCTTCAGGTGAAAGAGAAAAAGACAGGCTCCAACTAGCTCCTGCATAGTGCTGTGTAACCAAAACAATCGATGCGGGGAGAAAGAGGCACCTTGCTTGTCGAGTCCAACTGAGCTGCCTGCCTCGCAGCGCGCAGGTAATGCCGCACACAGCGCAGCGCAACCCCCAAGCCCAAGCCGAACGCACAAGCACGCGCGGGCGAAGGTCGGTGGCGAAAGGAAGAAGATGGAAACGAAAGGCCCCGCGGGGTCATGCGTGTGCCGATTAGGTGCCGCTGTTCGGCCGCGTCGATCTTCTGTCTGCCTCTGCCGTGCCCGACCCGTGTCACGCCAGGTCCTCGAGCTGGCCAGTGCCCTGCGATGCGTCTCCTCGGCTGGTACGGAGGCGAGGAGCAGCTCAAGTCGTTGAAGTTCGCATACTGTACAGTACAGCCCTCCATAGATCGCGCTTATGATGGCAACGGGGCGCAGAAGAGCCGTTCGCGCAAGGAACTGTCATGACGTTAGTCCGTACCTTGGGTACCTATCGTGTGGAGGAAACGCCTCACTCGGCCTGAGGTAGCTTTGAGGCTGATTCTATTGGTCTGCAGAGCTCAGCTCAAAGCCTCAAAACCGATGTCAATGTCGATCTTCGTTTGGCAAGGGCCCTGCCGCCTTCATGATTCGCTGCGCTGACATACAACGCTTTCTAGGATCCAATCCGGAGCATATTTCGAAGCCTCCAGGTCTATGCGGAGTAGTGGAGTATACGAATATTATGCAGAGCCCGACATGTTTAATGTCTTGCGAACAGAGCCGGGGTCCCAGATCGCGTGATGACATCCACAAATAGAATGTTAACTGGCTTGGATGCTTTCAGCCTCCAACAACCGAGCTCACCCGTACTTTATAATGGAGAACGAATATAGGATGGTATTACGAACTGAGCCATCCTTGTATTGCTTTTGCTTCGCCTTTGGAAGAGACCCAGCGATGGAGATGTGGAGAATCGGTAATAATCAGGCAGCCTCCCTCAGATTCTGATGAACTGTGAAGTCTTTCGGGTCTAGAACGTGGTTGTTTCCCTAGAACAGTAGTAAATCCCAAAAACGCGACGTCAGGTCGGCTTTGTCTAAGTAGCTATCTCACAAATTGTATATAGGATCATGAGTCTAGGTGCTTAACTTCATATGGAAGTACCTAGTACCCGCCTAGGTAGATAGGAGTAGAGTAGGGCTTAATGCAAGAGATTCCTAGCATATCCGCCCACTACTTTGTAGTAGGTAACTGGTAGAAGCAGTGGCTGACGAGAAATCGGATGATACCGAAAATGGAATCTATGTGATTACCACAATATAATTTGCAGTGTGTGGATTTTGGATACACATAGATAGGACGAGGGGCTACTCCGCTATCTTGTGTTGAGATGGTATCACGGTAGGCATCCTTCAGTGGGGTTTTAAGCGATGTTATAGTGAGACTATTCCATCTCTCTTTGTAGGAGAGCAGGGGTGAATTTTCTCTTTAAGAAAAATAATATTAAACTCCGAGATCTAAGATGACTAGGCAGATGGTAGTTGTGTCCGTCTTATTGTCATCCGAGCCACTGTTCTCCTGCATTTTGCTAAATCCAGATATGAAATAATATACAATTTATTAAAGAAGAGAAGGAGTGTGAAGATCGGAAAGATAAAGAGCTTTTTTTTCTCCAGAACCTCCCTAAATCACGGTCTGACAAATGTCAATTGAGTAAAGAAGAGAGAAGGCTGGATCTAGGTATCTCTGTTAGCAAGTAAGTCCAATATTCTCCCAAGAACCCTTTAACTACCTGAAGTCTGGCGATGAGTGCTATGGAAAAGGATGATATGGTATGGAGAGACTTATACAACTTCCAGTTCAGTAGTTCCTTCAAGGCCGTACATTTTAGACGGAAAAGTAGTGGATGAGAGACACGGTCTCACAGACAAAACCATGTCGAATGTTATGCGCCATCATGCTCTCTCTGTGGCTTCTCTCTCCAGAGCCCGCTGCACCTGCTCCTGCCTCATAGCGGTGTTGCGAGGATCCCCTCGGCCTCGGGTGCCGCGGGTTGTTCGACTCTTCTTCTTCTTGCCCTCGTCGGGGACCTTGCCCTATTTAATACCAAAGGGAATGAGGCGCTGTCAGCACAAGCCGGGTCGCTGTTCCATTGGAATTCCATGGGACAGCTTTGACATGTTCGTGGTGATTCGGTTTTCTCGCAGTATCGAGTCCTCAATTCATCAACAACATATATCCATATCTCATGCCATGCAAGTTCATGTGGTGATTGAGCTGCGAGAGGCCTTGCCTAAATTCTCTTTAATCCGTCATATATGACAACTCCATTTGTACGAGGCCTTGACATTGCCCGGAGCACAGTTGGGCCTATTCAGAAGAATGGCATCATAACTCTATCGTTAGTTCGGGTTTTTCTTCTCGTGGTTGTTGCCTGGGAAATCAGACTGATAGAGGATCTATAACAATAAAGTGACTTGTAGACTTCCTTTAGTCGAATATTCCGGGAGGAATGTTCTCCTGTGATCCTTCACGGTGCCACACCCCCCTTCTAACGCGTTCCGGAGATTCCAGATCACGCTTGTATGGGTGTTAGAATGGTACGACGAAGGTACCCATCCTGGTACCCTTTGCAAAAATCTCCCGGATCTGGTACGCTGGGATGCCGGCGCCCTTCTCCTTAAACCTTTGATTTAAGGCTCTCTGAACATCGCTCGCAGTGTCTAAGTGAAGCTACCACGATCCAAGTGTGAAGTCCATTGCCGCCTACATCACCAAATTTCTCAAAAGACACTTTTTGTATCTCATTCTGGACCGGTGAATGGTATGCTTTGGAAGTTCGCGAGTGCCCTGTACCTATTCTCGGTGGTGTCATACTGTAACACATAAAAAGCCGTTCCTGAGGCCATGATACCGTTGCAGCAATCACCTTTGTGATCAACAAGATGCTCGAAAAAAAAACTTCTTAAAAGACCGACAGATGATTCTGATAGTTGGGCCTTTTGACTCTTGGTAAGTCGTTGATTCATGATGGGCTTCGCTGAGATCAATGGTGAATTGGTGGATTGTTCCCTCTCCCTTCATTTGGCCTCTGCACGGTGGGATTGCATTGATAAGGTCTTCGCGATTTTGAAGCAATTGAGTCCAGTTAAACAGCACAGCTGCTCCTTCCCGTAGTGCATTTCTCGGAAAATACCACCCCTGATTTCAGGCGTCCGTCTGACAAAAAAAGGCACCGGCCTATGGAGAATCGCATTCGACACTCCAAGGGCGTTAAAAATGTAATGGAAATTGGACACCTCTCGTTTTCAAATTCCGATAATTATCAAGCTTAGATAGGACACCCGTACGGATCACATTTACTGGATAGAAGTAGCTTTTTTGATCGGTCTGCAATTTCCGGTATAATGAACTGAAATATCAATGTAGCAGCAACAGCTTCGAGAATGATGACGAAATTGCATTCTCCGCATTGTCACATCATCCATCGGTCGGGGCCCTGATCATGGGCACCCAGCATCCCAAGATACCACAATGCAAGCTGGACGGTCAATTGTGGGTGGCCAGGTGTACCTCTGGTATCCGGTGGAGTTGGATGAGAGAGCTGGAAGTTACCTATCATCCAATATTCAAATTGCCGCTATCCATCGATCAGCGAGGATGAGGTCATATCATGAGAGATGTTGTCTCATATAACAGCTGATCTGACTCGGAACTTGTCGATACTCCCTCTGCTCTTAAGAGTACCGACAGGCTGATCCTGGATGAAGAGTCGTATACTTGGACCGTTCCCTTACATATATATTGGACTGCGGGCGAGGTTTTGACTGGAAAATGGAATAAACCAAATAAATCGTCTATTAGTCTTTTGAAGACGCAATCTCCAGGGGCATCCATGGCATGAGCTCGAGCAAAATGTTCTTCTGTTCGGGGCTCTGATCGTCCTTTTCCTGCCATTCTGTCTTTATCTGTGACTGTAATGCGTCTGGCACAGGCAGCATAATGTTCCCGACTATTATATAATGTATCACCTCCGCGCGTGAGTCGGGAAACGGTCTTGAGCGGCGAGCAGCAACATGGGCGCTGGACTCTCTGACACAGAATGCTTATTCCCCAGCTACCAGCTATTTCGCTGGAAGCGCCCTGACCAAAAGAATCTTCCGCGTTCCGACGACAAGGTTTCCATTCCCGATGTCACCAGGGGCAGTAGCAGTGAAAAGATCCTACGCAGGATCTAGCCGGAATATCTTAGCCGCTGACCAGAAAGCCCCTGGGGGGAGGAGGACAAACGCAAGGAGGCTGCTCCGGAAGGTTTCCCAGGGATGGAAAAAGTAGAAGCTTTTCCTCGATAATGAAGATCCATCAAAAGATGATCTATCACACTCGATCGTAAGTATAAATATCCACCAGATCCGTCCTGGTAGCATCATAATAGGGTCATAGTATTCAAAGTAATAGAAATATGCGCATGATAGTAATACGGTACGGTGACTTCAGAAACAATTAAACAGTGTATATGTCGATCTATATGTGACAGGAACGAATGGTATGAGAGTGGTGAGGAACTGAATCATTTTGGAACGGAGTCTTCGACTGCTTTATAATAGAATAAGAACATCTCTTTAAGGACAGACATAAGGATGTTCTAGGAGCTATGGATGATCCATCTGGCTAATGCAGCTTTTACAAGTATCCGAGACCTGCAAACAAGCCTGATAAAGGAGCGGGTATTCTCATGACCTAGATCCCAGATTCGGACACATACTCCGCTGCAGCGGACCTATGCATGAGAGCACCACATTGAACGTAAATGCCGACCCGTGTTGCGAAGTCACGACAATATAATGAATAATACCAATCGCGCGTCACGATATGAAATATTCAGTATGAATATGGTAAGGCATGCAAGGACCTAATCAGATGAACTATACGAGTTTGAGGTGTCTGGTAGATAGGTAGGTAGATGTCGATGAGTCGAAGGTCAATGAGGAGAGGGGATGAATGATATACCTCACTTCCGCAACTTCCATTCCCTCCGTACCACATTCACTCCTTTTTCTTTTTCACTACTCCTTTTCCTACTTCACACGCAGGATCAGTGAAATGGTATTTCCATTCCCTGTCTGTCTGCACCGTCGTCAGAGGGGAACAAGTCACAATCACTCCGAAAACTCTAGGTAGATGTCTACAGCCCATCCAATTGTACACAGGTAGCAGCGCTGTAGGAGATCAAAGAAAAGGAGGTTGGAAAATGGCAAATGTAGACATAAAGTAATTTGAAGAGATCAAGAATGAGGTAATCTACATAAATGAAATACAGCCCACACAGAAAAAGCGGTACTTCCATGTACAGGCGGATCGACATACGTCAAAATTAATTTTGTCACTTCTGTAGAAATAGTCTGCGCATATGGAGGACTATAAGTACAAAGGGGCCAAAACAAAATTCTCGGCATCGGAGACGAGCGATGATCAGGAATACTAATTTCTTTGGCATGGATGAAGTAGCAAAGGAGCTTTACGGTTCCGATGATGGGATCAAATATTACTAGGACGTAAGTGTCTTCCAGATTGAAGATACTAATACCATACATGCAACATCCTTGCGCCTGTCGAGCGGAGCTCTACTATGCAAAGCACTTCTGTACTACATCGCAGAGCAAAGTGATTGGAGGGTGTGATGGTCTCGTGGAACGTTTGCTGCCCATTCACCAAAGAAGACAATCTCTGGTGATGAGAGAGCCAAGCCACATGGTTCTGTTCAGCCCATGCAGCTAGTAGGAAAAAAAAAATGCAAAGGCTAAGTGCAGCTACTGTGAAGAACGTAGTACCTGTATACTCCTCCATACATCATGGGTTGAGTTTACCCAGGTAGGCATATACTCCGGGGCCCCGACAGTCCTGCACTCCGCTCGGTGCGCCTTCCCGATCGTATACTCAACTGAACTTCTTTAGATGCAGCCACTGCTGTCTCGATCATCGGCCCATTTCCATTGTCGCAGAATATATTAACATGGCCTGAACTGCGAGACACGGATAAACTCCCGAATCGATAAGCTTGTTACCCGATCCAATGCCTGCTATCCGTCGTACGTGTTCACTAACCCTTGTATTCAGGAAATAATCTGATCTCCGCCCGGACGCAAACCACTGCAGGTCGGGTGCTGATGCTAGAATCTTACTCTTGCTCCGATAAGCTAACCAGTAATGTGTCTCGAGAGCAGGAGTTTCGGGGGCCGGATGTTATTTATCTATTGTTAGATCGATGATCCTGGACGCCTGATCTGCTTAGCATGTTCGCGTCAGCCCCAAGCCAACAGCCCACTACCTATGATAGGCGGAAATTACCAGACTCCAACGGCAGTCATACCTCGAACCGTTAGACTATCCGAGAAACTCGGCCAAATGGGTTTCAACGCCGCAGGTTTCATGTTCACGTTCGCTGTTAACACCCATTTATCTACATACCCCGTGGATCATCCATGTCAGCATCCAGAAGAATGTGCACCAGTCGCAGCAGTCAAACATCAAATAACTGCCGCATGTCTACTCCGTACCGGCGGATACGGGTAGAAGTGGCATCCGCATGTTTGAGCATAAGCTCGCAGGGGCTGTAATTCCTAGCGCAGTAGGTTGAGCTGGCAGTGCAGAGCTGCTGCGTTATTTATATACAACATTACTGCCCCTTACTTTCTCGAGAACTTTTCGTCTCACTGATCGATCTATCTTTCGATCATGTCGACACGAACCTCGAGGGAGGATCCGCTTTCAGCGGTGGCGGACTCCACCGCCAACGCTGAACATGGGAAGAGGGTTTCATCGACTAGTGTGCCTGGAGGATCCGAGTCAGTGCTGGGGAAAAATGAAGAGCAAGCAGCTAAGCCAGGAGAGGAGGGCCTGACAAAAGCGCAAATTGCTACTCTCATGGTCACCTTGTGCATTGGAACCTTTCTTGCGGCTATCGATCAGGTAGGCCAACTCCCGGGACATGAAGTGAAGGAGTACCTCTGGCTGGTTCATCAAGCAAAAGCTAACAATGGCAGACAATCGTTTCAACGGCTCTTCCTTCGATTGCTGAATCCTTCAGCGCGTCTGAGATTGACTATGCGTGGATCGGATCTGCCTATTTGCTCCCGGCAGCAGGTGAGTTACATATCTAACCTGTCCCTCATCCCTCACACTCCGGCAGCATCTGTTCTGACAGCATCTGTTCTGATAATGGTTAGCTGCGCCTCCACCATGGGGGAAACTGAGCGACATCTGGGGTCGCAAACCGATGATTCTGCTGGCGAATGTCGTGTTTGCGATTGGATCACTCATAGGCGCTCTGGCCGTCAACATCCGTATGCTCATAGCTGGGCGTGTTCTTCAGGGTATCGGAGGCGGTGGGATGCTGTCTCTCGTGTATACGATTATTGGTGACATGTTTAGCCAACGGTATGAAGACTATGCGTATAATTTGGGAAGTTTATTGCTCGAAACTGACTTGGAGAAGCGATCGAGGACTCTACTATGGCATCATCGGTATAGTGTGGGGTCTTGCTGGCGGTATAGGGCCGATCCTTGGAGGAGTTTTCGCAGAATACGTGACGTGGAGATGGTGTTTCTGGATTAACCGTCTGTCTTTTCCACAATGATTCGTACCAGATCAATGCTAACTCTATCAAGTTCCCATCGACGGTGTCGGATTTATATTCCTGCTGTTCTTCCTGCGCATCGAAACGCCCAAGACCCCACTCTTCGATGGCCTGAAAGCGATGGACTGGCTGGGAACGATCACCGTCGTCGACGGGACCGTCATGTTCCTTCTTGGACTCGTCTACGGCGGAGTCGCTTACCCCTGGGACTCACCGACCGTTATCTGCCTCATCGTCTTCGGGCTGCTCACGCTGGTGATCTTTGTGATTATTGAATGGAAGGTCGCAAAATACCCCCTGGCGCCTCTGCGACTCTTCAAGTCAAGGTCCAACAACGCCACCTTTGGCATCGCCTTCATCCATGGCTTCGTCTACATCGCCGATCTCTACTACCTGCCGCTGTACTTCCAGTCGGCCATTGGAGCCAGTCCACTTCTCTCGGGCGTCTACCTTCTTCCAGTCACTCTGGTATCCTGCCTCTTCTCGACCCTAACCGGCGGCTACATCAAAAAGACCGGCCGATACCGTCCTCCGCTCTACTTCGGCACGGCGCTCATGCTCCTCGGACACGGGCTGTACATCGACCTCAAGCCGTACGCGTCCTGGCCACGGATCATACTCTACCAGATCGTCGCAGCGATCGGCATCGGGCCGCTGTTCCAGGCTCCGATCATCTCGATCTTCAGCATGACCAAGCCGGCCGACGTCGCGAGTGCGGCTGCGTTTAGCTCCTTTGCGCGGGGCATAGCCACGGCCATTTCGGTCGTCATTGGAGGCGTCATCTTCCAGAACCGCATGGCTGCGCATTACAGCCAGCTCAGGTCGGTGCTGCCGCCCAAGACGGCTGAGATGCTGACCCACGGCGATGCGACCGCTTCCACCAAGCTGATCCAGACGCTGCCAGCCACGGTTAAGCAAGTGGTCTTGAAGGCATACGCCGACAGCCTGCAGGCAGAATGGATCTTCTATACAGCCATGTCGGCTGTTGCGCTTGGTCTCAGTCTCCTCGTGAGCAAGCAGGTCCTGAGCAAGGAGCATAAGATCGGGAAGACCGGACTCGCGGTGCAGGAGGCTGCCAGGTTGGAGGAGGAAAATGCAAAGAGAGCACGGAACGGAGTCGACTTAAAGGCCTGAGGAACAGTGGAGTTTTGGCCCTTTGGACGCGGACTATATGCACCAGGGAGCCAAAATCCATTACAGGACCCGGATGTTCATTGGCTCTGCCTGATACCCGGTTCACATTCGATGAAGATTAGCATCATCACATCTGCGGTTATAAAATAATCGTAAATAGGCATTAATATAGTCTGTGAACTGATAAAAATGTCAGCATGCTTCATAAGGTACTCAGTACACACCGACCAACTCAGTCCCCCCGTTCACGAGGGCTCAAACACCATGACCGGGACCCTCAGACTCTCCGTTACCTGCACGGCGCCCACCTCCTTAAACCCCTTTCTCACATACAACCGGAACCCGCTCTCCGTACTCTTCACCGTTACCGGAACGCCCTCTTTCCTCGCGATGCTGTCCAACCCCCATTCCAAAAGCTGGGAACCGATACCCCGTTTCTGGAAAGCGGGCAGCACTGCAAGCGTGTTCAGGGACCAGTACTCGCGCCCGATTGCATTCGCATTATTCCTCAGGATCTCCTTCGTGAGGGCGTGGAACCGCCGGACGCGCTCGGCGTCGAAGATGCGGCCGGGGCCTAGGATGCCGGAGTAGATGGCCTCAGCGCGGATGAGGAGTCTGCGGAGTTCTGCAGAAGAAATGCCGTGATCAGTCCAGCCAACGATGATCTAGCAAGCTATGATAATTTAAGAATGCATGCATGCATGTATAACAACATTATTGAAGTGAAGGACGTACTCTTCCCCCACGTATCCTCCCGATACCACCACTCCCCCTTCTTCCCTCTCCCCTTCCCCGACGATCTCCCTCCAACCCTCACCCAATACGCATACCCTACTACCTCCATCTTCTTCTTCTTCTTATGTTTACCCTTTCCCTCACTACCACCCCCCTTTCCATCACCTCCATCTTCATTTTTATCTCCGGCAAGCTCCGCAACGACAACACACTGCCCGGCACTCTCGAACCTCATCCGCGCATCCAGGAGCAGCGTGGCGCGGAAGTCCTCCCCGCTCCGCTCGAGATGCCGCGGAGCGAAGTGCACGTAGAGCGGGGTGTTGCGGAACGCGAGGGCGCCGACGGTTGCGATGGCGGGGAGGTCTGGGCGGGAGGCGGGGCGGAGGGTTGCGGGTGTGGGGTGTGGATATGATGGATGGAGGTGAGGGTGAGTGGACGTCCATGGCATTGGCATGGCATGGTATTGCGTGTTTCGTTGATGAATTGATTTCGTTTGGCATTCTCTTCCCCCCTCCCCTCCCAGTTTGCTTTTAGGTTGGAGTTAGGTAATGTCCATACCATGTACCGTATGATGGATTTGGATGTGCTTGCTTAGTAACAGCCCCAAAAGATGAATAGATCGATCAATTTGCATGAGGTATGTATCATACGCAAGGCGATTGACTGTCGGTGTCGAAGCTCCCGCTGCTTTTTTTTTTGGAATGGGGTACATTTTCCTTTTTCTGCTATATTATATATAGTACTTATCGAAGCACATTTTCCTTATTAATTTCACTTACATCGAACTAGCTGCACCCAAACGCCCCAACTTTTTCCTCATCAACATGTCAGGCATTGCTGTGCTCGATATTTTCAGCCGTGGGCTTCTTATTTTCGACATGCTGAACCTCGAAGTCCTTATCCGCCACATCTTCGGGCAACGTGCCTAGCGCCCTCCCCCCAAAGAGAAGGTCAATTTCCTCCAGAGACTTCTGCTTCGTCTCCTGGAACAGGAAGTAGATCACAGGCAGCGCGACACAGAGGTCTGTTTGGGAAGTCAGAAGTGTACTTGTACTCTAGGGAGCTAGGAGCATGGGTAATTGCAGCGTGGGAAACTCACTCCATGCAACGAACACAAAATAGAACTTCCACTTGATACGACCGAGGGCGATTGGCGAGACCTGCGCCCACAACGTACCCACGGCCCAGTTGCCGATGCCAGTGGCGAAAGCGTTTCCTTTTCCTCGGATTTGCATGGGCATGACTTCTGCCATGTAGACCCTGGCATGGACTTATCAGTAGCTTCTCTTTTGCGGACCTCATACATTGCAAGGGACGTCGCAAATGGCGAAAGGAAAGAGTCATCATCAGAGTTCCATCAACTTACCAGCTACACGGCCCAAAAGATAAAGAGAAAACAATGCTGACACTGAAAATGAAGAACAGCCCGCCAATGCTGTATCCGATTCTCCTTCCGTCCGGGTTCTGGGAGTTGAGCGCAGCCTCGCAGATCAGCGCAATCGAGATGGTGATGGTACCGAAAATCATTGGCCTTCGTCTTCCCACTCGGTCAAGAAGGAAAATAATGAAGATCAGGTTCGTAAGCGGCCCAATGCAGGTGTAGATCCCGACCACGAGAGTGTTGCGATGCCCGGTGATACCGAGGGCATCGTACATGATGGTCTGATAGTAGTTGATAACGTTGATGCCGGTCATCTGGGTGAAGACTTGGACCGCCACGCCATGACTGCGAATTTACAGTTAGCGGCTGTAGAACATAATCGGTGCGGCAGACAATAAAAGAACAGAGGGTAGAAGAGAATCGACATACAGCAGCCGCGTTCGCCACTGCGGCACTTTGAACATGATGGTCCAGCCAGGAGCAGTGATCGCCTTCTCTGCTTCGATCGTAGTCTTTATCTCAGCGTATTCGCGCTGGATCCATTCCTCATTCGAGCCGTCGAAATGAAGCTTCCGAAGGACCTTCATGGCTTGATCATAGCGTTCCTTCTCGATCAAATGCCTAGGCGACTCGGGGAGGAAAGCCATGCCAACGACAAGCATCAAAGCCGGAACAGCCTGGAACGCCAGGGGGAACCGCCATTGGAATTGGCTGGTGTCCGGAGCGTGCAACGAGCCGTACCCAACCCAGCTTCGATGATGGTTAGTTTTATCATTCTCTTGTTCCACAGGTGAGTGATAGCAGACGTACACGCTCACGATAAAGCCGATTCCAATCATTTGCTGTGCTAGACCGATAATCAGGCCCCTATATCGCGGGTGAGCACATTCTGCCTGGTACACAGGCACGGACATGCTCATGAGTCCAACAGCCCACCCGGCCAGGATGCGGCCAACAAGCATCATGGACAGATTCTGGGCAGCGGCTTGAAGGATCGCGCCGACGGTGCAGATGAAAGCGCCCATCTGAATGCTGAATTTGCGGCCGAAGCGATCCATCGTCAGACCACCCTGGAGCGCGCCAATTGCCGCTGTAAAACTTCCAGTTTCAGCTCTAGCACCCAGGGCAGCGGAACATGCAACTCACCTCCTCCGGAGAACGTGCTGTTGATCGCCCCTACAATGGCAGAAGTTGGGACCGTGTTGAAATACGTCAAGAAGTTCTTGGACGCAATGACATCGGTCATGACTCCGGAGTCGTAGCCAAAAAGGAACGACCCGGTGGCCGCGAACGCGGCGAGGGCGACGGTGAAGAGTTTACCCATCTCGAGACCTTGGCAGAATAGCGACAGGGCAAAAAGAAAGGCAAACGAGACGTTTGAAGAATGAACTGGGAGCCTTTCTTTATATAATAAGCAAGCGGCAGGCCATCGTCTGGAGGCGAAAAGAACGGTTACAACGCGCTCCAAGCATCGCACGGAACGTTGCTCCTATGAGAATCGATGAAAACGCCCGACGCAGGGGTTATAGACCCCCAGTGGGAATGTGCCTCTGAAGGATGCCATAGCTAATGCATCAAAGACCAGTTCTAGGTCATTAGAGCGTCCCAGCTACTCGTCCTTGACAGCGGTGGAGTAGAAAGACGAGGGCAGGACCCCACGGGCCCCCGCTGGAAAAAATCCGGGGTTAAACGTGTGGATGCAGGACATCCATGCTCGTCCCTTGACACATCGTAAGACATTTTCAGGATTCTGCATGTCCGATTGCTCGTCAGAACCGGCTGGACTCAGCCCGAGCCCATGTTGTCAGCGCATGAAGGACAAACGGAACGACGCCATGCATTTTATTGCGAGTAGTCCGACGGAGGAGTCGCACTGCGGACGCATCAATCATATGGCAGCTTCAGCAGCGCCGACCCCGCACCAACGGCTTGAAAAAGCTTGTGATTGAACTCTTCTGCGGGTTTGCGGTCCGCCAGATGCGGGATAATCAATCGCGATGGTGAGGTGCCATTTTTGAGGCATTTCTCCTGCGGGGTTATCGCCGCTCGGGGTTTTGCAGAAGCGGCTCGAGGATGGGAACTGGTGGAGGAACACCGCCCGGCCAACATCGTGCATGAACAGGTCCCGACGCATATCGCGCAGAGTGAATCTCGCGGGATACTGCGTGGAGATGCTGAGAGGAGCCAACCTGCCGTGTGCAAGAATCGGTGACTGCTGATACTGGTGCGTGGCAGAAGGCGGGATTCGGTCAGGCCACCTAGGATGATCAACAGCTGCCTCTGTTGAACAGCCACCATGGCATCCTCACGAAAGCTTCTCTAGTTGGTCATGCTAGCTGGTGAACTTATCCACTATCTGTTCTGCAGTCATTGAATGGTAGCCGTTGTCGAAATAGCCACAGTCTAATTGCATTACATGAAATTGCTAGACGATAGAGAGCATTCCGGCTCGATGTAAACAGACTGCGCTACATGGGTTTGGACAACAACATGAGCTAGGCAGGTGATGTGAATTGGACTACTTTCGCATCCTTCGAAGAAGATCATACATTGTCACAGAGAAATCTCAGATTCAAGCGCCGTCGCTGTATAAAAAGACAAGAATACTATCCAGACGGGAGCGATCCCTTATATAAACCTCTGCCCCATTGAAACGTAGCCATCTCAGGAGCTCTGAGACCAGGCAGCATACAGCCAGTCCTGAAACCTGATGGGCTGAACATCAACCATGCCGTTCAGGTTCGGACTGTCAAAGTCATAGCGGCCAGCTACGGTAGCGAGCAGCTGATGCAGGCGCCACTGTTCCGGCATGTTGCCGACAGCTTTCGCAAAGGAGAGGCAGCTTTGAAGAGATTCCTCGGTGTGAACGATCCGGTTGAACGGGACACCTGTACTGAAATTCTCAGCATCAGTAGCTTTTGGCGTCGTATAAGATGCATCAACTCACCACGCATGATCTCAGCGACTCTGACAACGTCACTCAGTGCCATGCGCTCGCCTCGCATTCGAAACTCACTAGGCCACTCCGATAGGTCCAGCGCCGCGACGACGAAGCGTGCGACGTCCTGAGCAGAGGTCATACAAATGTGAACTTCCTGTCCCGCGGAATCGTAATACGGGATCTGTGCAGTCATATTCCGAATGTCCATGAGGTAGTCACCCTCACCGGCGACATATGTTCCGTGTCCGATCTGAAAAGCGCCCATTCCTCCGGGGGCAAAGCGTTCATAAAGCACACCACAGACGAAGACGGCATACTCCATCCCATAGTTTCTGTAATACTGCAGTCTGCTCAGGGCGGCCTTCTTTCCACGGTCCAGAATGTCGGACGCAGGCCGCATGGTAGGTCTGCCTTCAAACTCGGAGGGCACAAAGCGGCGGACATGGACCTGGGCAGCGGCATCGATGAGGGCAATCTGAGGCTGCCCAGAGATGGTCGAGATGACCGTGTCAACGCCGGTCAGCTTGTAGCATAGGTCATCACTCCTTCCCTAATCGACAGGGATGACCTGCCATCCCTTGGCAGTGAGACCTGGGTTTGGCTGTGGATATGTCAGTTATGATACCAGAATAAGGTAATTCAGCGCGCTCACTTTTCTTGACAGAAAGACGAATTGATGATATGTCTGTGTGGACAGGTAATGTGCAATATACTGCGCGAGACCGCTAGTACCTGCAATGGCAATCTTTATCATGGTCGCTGAGGCTGCTCAGAGAAAGTCGCTTTTGAAACCTGGTACCAATTCTTCGTCCGGCGGAATTTATAGTAAAGATGAAAGGGCCGACAGTTACACAGCCCTCTGCGCTGCCCTTTCCCTTGCGAGGAGCTCATCCAGAGCCGACAAACATGCATGCAGCGCTCGTGAGGTCAGAACAAGTCACCATCCAGATAGCTCAAGAGGACAACGAAGAATACGTGGGAAGCAATATCCGAGATTGCTGAAGGCTGAAATGCCGGCGTACGGGCAGATGAGATGATATGTGATAAGGTCATAAGACGAGATATTGCATAAAGTGAGCCTCAAGATACTGCCAGAAATCCAAACAATCAGGTGTGTAGAGCATCAGCCAAGAACAGCGGCCTCAAGGCAGTGCAGAAAATTAGCAGGATCCATGTGTTCTGAAGCAATTGTGTTGCTGCCTTCAGATAATATGAATGAGGTCTTTCGACTGTCGAGTGCTGCCTAAGGTCAGTAGCTCTAGCCATTCTAGTCATAACCAGGTAAACACATAGAGGCCCTTTTTTTAACAATGTATGGAGATCCAATAGCAGCTTTAAGAAAATTAACTGATGGGCCAAGCCGCTCAAGCCCTTCGAGCAGCTGGAGAGCCACTTATTAAAATCCTGTGAGAAACGCTCGAATACGAGAGGTTGTGACACCCAGTATTCACGATCGGAATAGGGCTGTAAATTCATCAAATAACATTATAACCATAGACAAAACTAAACATTTACGATAATAAAGAAAATATGAGCTGCCAGGGTGTGCTATTAGGAGTAAGAGCAGCGATGTCTCCTCGGCAAGTAGCCCGCTGCGGGGCAATATATTTTTCTAAATACCAAAAAAACACCTTCAGAGATGGAGTCGGCGATGCTGGTATGGCCAAAAAGCAAGAGACAGGCAAGTGTGGTATTTGCTTCTCGCGAGAAGTAGCTGGTCAGTAGGTCGAATTTCTGAGCACCTGACAGAAATCATGACTCTAGGCAAGCAATTGACGGCCAGCTGTGGAGTCAGTCTCCCCCAATCCCAAAGACTTGAGCAATTACGGAGTGACAGGCCAGCACGGATCCCATGGGGATATGCGTCTATGCAAGGAATGAAGACCAAATCGGACCTTAGATCGTCGGCTCCGCATCCAATCGGGGGGTAGAACAGCAGATAGGCGTTCATGATGCGAGTGTTAGTGTAACTGTCAAGTCAGCCTTACCACGAAGCCCGGGATAGCTACGCTACAGCAGGTTATCACACGCTGATGGGCAAGACAGGAATGGACACGAGGATCTGTCTATTTCATGAGGACATCGGCTGCATAAACAGCTTCATGAGCATTCCAGGCAGCTTGTTTGCAGGATTGAGGGCAGGTCAGACCCGGCCAGAAGTTGTTGCCTGATGATTCTGAAGACGTCGAGCTGCCAGCGCGGCGCCCGCGGCCATGACGTACCGGGTGGTTCGCGAGTCAGGTGATCTGAGTCACGGGGTTTCGTGTTTTGCGCGCGTTAGACGCGCGCGACGTCGGACGCCGCAGACGCGGGCGACGCCTCGGAGGAGACGTCCAAATCTATGTGCGAAGATCAACACAACAGCGCAGAGGCGTTCGTTCGAGATGCGTAATGATCATGTATAGATTGGAGAGTTGGCCCCCCGAACAGTGTAGTCAGCAGCGTGTGTAAAACAGATTATCGCGTAGTATCTTCTGGTGGGGCATACGGTACGCGCAAATACCCAGGCACCTTGGGGCTCCAGTTATTCCCTAAAGGCAGCATGATTAGCTGGTAGTATCACAACAGGCCGTATCTGGCGGCTCTAAATTAGCCTCGCTGTTCCTAATTCTGGCTGAGGCTGGGGCGCACAGTACTGGTTCAGGGACAGGCAATTGAGAACCACGCATGTCCAAATCGACGCCCTATGGTTTTCAGATGCGGACTTAAAACCATAGAAGGGTTTGACTGGTCACGACTGGTAAAAACTGCCAGAGAATCAGGAGCAGGATGCGCGTCAAAAACCCCATGGGCTGGGAAGGTTGGAGGCGTGGTTCGTCGCGCGTCTCGAGGCAGCTAGTGGGGGGTCAAAACCCACGGCGGGCCGAGGCGATGCCTCCCGGTCTCGTACCTACGCCGTATTACCTCCATGATGCACGGTGCGCCGTCCGCGTCCACGCCGCGACGCGATAGATGAAGCGTCGATACTTTTCTACCACTTTGTGAAATTCTTCCCTGCGTCCTCCTCCCTCCTCAACAGCGAGCAACCCTCCTATAGATGGCCTCGACCATGCCTGACCCCGAGCCTGCTGGAGCGGCCAACTCGTCATCCACGCCACCAGCCAATGCAACCGATCCCTCAGCTCTCAATTATGCATTCCTCGTCCATTCCCAGAAGACATTGACTCAGAATCTACCGCCTCGCGTGGATAACAAATTGCTGGCCCGTCAGAAGCGGCGACGGACAAGGTACGTTAACGCTACAGTCATCCGCCCCGCCATTGTTCGCGTCCCATGTGTCTTGTTCCCCAGAACCCTAAACCCCTCTCTGACATGTACTGAATGGGTATATAGTCCTGAGGACCATGCGATACTCGAAGCAGAGTACCGACGGAACCCAAAACCGGACAAAGCAGCGCGAGCCAGTATAGTCAGCCGCGTTGCTTTGGGAGAGAAAGAAGTGCAGGTACGCATAAACAACGCGGATTTCTTCATGGCAACGATGTAACCGAGTGACGCGCAACAGATATGGTTCCAGAACCGTCGTCAGAATGACCGCCGCAAGTCGAAGCCCCTGCAGCCCCACGAACTTGTCGCTCCCCGAGCAACAATGCACGACACTTCCCAACGGAGTGGAAACGACGACAATGCGTCGACGGAGAAGGGATTGTCGAGTGGAGCCGAAAAAAGTGACGCACATGACCAAACTGCGTCCGATAAGGATACAGGGGAAAATTCGGGCGTTGATGCATCATTTAAGTCGTCCTTCGTGTCTGATGCCACGTCTGGAGACAATGGAGAACCTGAACACAATATAGCCAGCTCGCAGACGAGTATTGCTTCAAATATGTCAGAAGCAGCCCACCCTCAGTTGGAGACGGTTCCAAAACCCGCGTCTGAATGTCGGAAACAGAGTACGTTACATGAGGAGCCAAGCACACCATGCGCGAAGCGGAAGCGCCCTCCGTCTGATGTTCACGATGAGGGCTCCAATTCCGAAGAGGTTTCCGGAACAACATATGGCCCGGAATTGAGCGAGTCTAAATCTCCGCCGTCACTGAGAATATCGTTGTCCTTCGACGGAGAGGCGATGGTAAGAAGGGAAGGAGAAATGACACCGTCACCACAAAAAGGACCCAGTGCAGTACGAATTTCCATGTCCTCGGACGGCGAGGCCTTGATCCGGACTGGAAACGAGCCGTCGCCTACGAAGGGTCGCATATCCATCTTCCCAGACAGAAACCCTCGGCTTGGCAGGCTTCGGAGGAGCAGCAGCGCCGCTAGCCTTAGCTCCCTACGAAGCTTAATGGACCGAGAGTCCAAGAACAAAGTCTTTGGAAGGTCTCGCGACGCTCGCACCTGGGAGTTATATTGCGACACTGATGCAAGGAGCGCCCTATCATCCTCACTCAGCTCCCACAATGCATCCCTGAGCAGAACTCCAGGTCTGTTCAGGTCCCAAAGCCACAGATCACTTACTCGAAGCTCCTCCGGCAAGCAAAATGTCTTGACTCCCAGACCTGAGTTATTCAACAGGATGCCGGCGGTTCAACAGCCAGGAGAGAAGAGAAGAAAGCTCTCCCGCGCGGTCTCATCACTGGGAAGGCTCGAATCGGACCCAGTGAGCAAAGCGTCTGAGTTGTCGCATAATCAGCTGAAAGCGTCCGGTGATGCCAAAAATGACGGCGGGTACATCGATCTGGAATTGGGTGATTCCGACAAGGAGAATTGGATCCCAGGCACACGGACATCCGGTGTGCGTCGACGGGCAGTTCCCGGGCAGAGTCAACGTCCCGTCCTCAGGGACGCGGACCGCGGAGACGGAAACGCAGATGGAGACCCAGATCGGATAGCAAGCAGCAAACGCGCACGGACTCGAGGCCAGAGTCCAAATGCCAACAAGGAGAACAACGCAGTGCCAGCAGAGCTGGACGAAGAGGTGTCTGCATTCATGGCCGGTTCAGGCGGGCCAAGCCAGGAGGAGGATCTGGACTGTGTCCAGGGGCTGCTATCGCTGAGCCAAGGCTCCTGGAAATAGCAGCAAATCTCTCGTTTACTTTTTTTCTTCCTTTTTATTTTCCTCTGTTACTTTTTGCTTTCTTCCTTGTACGTGTTTTCCCTTAGACCCCGTGTGCTAGCAGGAGGCTTTTGTGTCCACGAGTACAGTAGGGCGGGTGATGCATAGTCGATGATGATTGGATACGTGTTTGTCATATAGGTTGTATGCCCCGTGTCATGGAATCACTATTTCACGTTCCTCATCATAGCTGGTTCTTGTCATGAGAGATTCCAAAATGGATGAATATCTGATCGCCGTTGACGTTGTATGCAGTCCAGACTGCGGCCTGCTCGCGAGTCTGGTATCAAACCTACCCTATCCACATCGTAGCGTAGGATGATCTGACCATAATGTGAACTCTGATCTCCAGATGATCCTTTATTTGATCGAAGTCTGGCTCTCGGTCGATGGAGCGGGGCGGCGATGAACCCTGAGCTGTCCCTCGTGTCGCCGGCCAGATCAGTGATGTGGCTCGTGCACCGAGCTCCCCAACTCGCCCACGTCGATGCACCGGCGGGACAACGATCGACCCGCGCTGCAGGTTGTCTCCTTGGGGATCCCGGATGTGCTGCTTCACCAGAGCAGCAACTCGACCTCAGATAACTCTATCTTGTCATTCTGTACTGAAGTTTGGCAATTTTTCCCTCGCCGGCTCAGACGTGCTGTCTGTAGCTCGCCACTGTCCCCGCTGGATAACACATCGACCCTGGCCCTGTGGACAACGTCACAGCACTCTATCAGGGGTCTCACAAGTGGTAGGCCGTCTGAATTTCTTTGTCCATTTGTCAGGTCTTGTGATATGTTGTCAAACGTTCTTCTGTTGCAGTGTCTGGACTTGTCTCTTGCTTGTGTTCTCTGTTCGTGCATAATGCTGCTCTCAGTTGTGGTGCTTCTGATCTTCGTTGTCCTCACGTCGCATCATGTCCAGGCTGCTATTAGTGACCCTAGATCTCCCACTGCCTGCGCTATCATACATTTACTACCGTCAATTATCGCAGAAATTGGGTGCATCCTCCATGGTTATCCTTGCTGCAGACTGATTTACAAATCACAATCTTTTCATTCGTTCTGTTTCCAGCCAATAAAAGCGTCTTCTCCTTGATCGATCATTTATTCTATGACTGCTCCCTTTGCCTCTTATATTGTTTTTGTTTTGCTCTTATATTTCACAGGTTTCCTTGGTCAAACTGAGAACTCTTCATCCAACCGCTCAATTGGTTTCTTCTCGCAGATATCGGGATCCTGTTTCCTTGGGCCGTCACTGAGATATGGAGTGCAAGGCTAACAGGTACGTGGATGCTAACCGCCTGGCGCAGGCTGCGAAGTGGTCTAAGCGGCCACTGTTCCCTGTTGGTGAGGGTGTACTTCTTGGCCCTCATCAGTCCTGGGCGCCTAATAGACTGCAGGCCTCCGTAATCCTGCCCAGTTTGCACAACCGCTTCTTGATGGACAGGATACCTCATGTTGGCATCATCGGGGCCGGTATCGCCGGGCTGCGATGCGCAGACGTTCTTATCCAGAATGGCATCCGGGTGACGATCCTCGAGGCGAGAGATAGAGTTGGAGGCAGAGTGCGTTCGAAACAGACCACAGCTCACGCTAGAAGCCTAGTGACACCAAGCAGGTTTGCCAAAGCGAGATTGGAGGACGCCTCGTAGATCTGTAAGGATGTGCTTCTTGCACAAGATGGCTCGAGCTGACGGCCGGCTAGCGGGCCTAATTGGATACACGGAACCGTGGACAATCCCATTTCCGACATCGCGGACCTCTCAAATACCACGGTCCATGAATGGGACGGGCGCCAATCGATCTATGACACCGCTGGGAAACTTTACGATGACTCGACGGCCACAAAGATCACGGAATTTATGTGGACGACCATAGACAAGGCATTTGAATATAGCAACAAATACAAAGACGTCATTCCCTCTGATAGAAGCCTGTTGGATTTCTTTTATGAAGAGGTCGAAAAGACAGGTTTCACGCAAGAGGAGAAGGAGGCTTGCATCGAAGTTGCCAGACTGTGGGGTTCGTATGTCGGAGACCCGATCGAGAGGCAGAGCCTGAAGTTCTTCCTGCTGGAAGAATGTATTGACGGGAGTAAGCATTTCGAGCTCCATCTGGCACACAGAATTCTGACGGTCCTCGCGCAGATAACCTCTTTGTCGCATCTACCTATAAAGACATCTTAAAGCATATCTCCTCCGCCGCAATCCAGCACGCAGATATTCACTTCAACGAGCCTGTCATCGGTATCGAGGCGCACCCTCGACAGCAAAACGCCCATCGTCAGGTAACACTGACGACGGCGGCTGGTAAGCGGTATACGTTCGACGAGGTGGTCGTCACCTGCCCGTTGGGCTGGCTCAAGCGGAACAAGGGCGCTTTTACTCCAAAGCTCCCACCGCGCCTTCTAGATGCCATCGACAACATTTCATACGGCCGTCTGGAGAAGATCTATGTTACGTTTCCGAATGCCTTCTGGCACGTAACACCAGGCCGACCCAGCCCTGCGACCGGCGACGCCAAGGGGGCGACGAACGGTGCCACCGAAGTCTTCTATGAAGATCACCCGGAAGACAACAATCCGCCTGCCTTCACCCTATTCCTGAATCCCAGCTACGCCGAGCACCCGAAGGAAATCCCCTGGAACCAAGAGTGCGTCTCGCTCGCCGCCTTGCCAGGCGAGTATGCCCAGCCAACCCTCCTCTTCTACATCTACGGCCCGTGCGCAACTCAAATCGTCTCCTCGATCACGGACCTCGACCCGTCCTCGGAACAGTACTACACGACCCTCGACACCTTCCTCCGCCCATACTACTCCCGCCTGCCGCGCTACTCCCCCACCTCACCGGACTGCAAACCCGTCGCCTTCCTCGCCACCCAGTGGCAGAACGACCCGTACGCCGGCAACGGCTCGTACGCCAACTTCCAAGTCGGCCTCGAGCAGGCTGACAGGGACATCGAAGTCCTCCGCAACGGTGCCGGGATGGGCCCCGACCGCGGCGTCTGGTTCGCGGGCGAGCACACGGCGCCGTTCGTCGCCCTGGGCACGACGACGGGCGCGTACTGGAGCGGCGAGCGCGCCGCGGGCCAGATCTGCGACACGTACGGCCTCAAGGACAAGGCCGGCCTGCGCGGCGCGGGCCTGTGGCAGGACGACTCGCTGCCGTCGGGGGTTCCGAAGGGAGGCACGCACGCGGGCGCGCTCGATCCTGCTGCTCCGGAGTGGAGCGGGAGGAAGCAAACAGCAGCATGAGACGGGTCATGGTGGTGTTTAGTGCATCGTGACCATGACCTTGGGACGTGAGACGGGTTAGTGGGGCTGGAGGTGCAGAGGAAGGATACAGGCGCACTACGTTAGGGAGTGGTCTTATCGATGATGAGCATGGAAAGTACGGTGGAATAGAATAGAATGTGAAAGGGATCTATCTATCTAATCTACTCTGCCTCGTGTTACGACAAGTGGTCAGCATATATATATATATATCCACTCATATATCACTCCGGCTCATTCTCCGATTCAGCCTCTGTCTCTCTCTATATATAAATCTCGGCGGGCTAGATATATATATGTCTCCTATCCTGCTAGCTATCTATTTACACTGTACTCTGTAAACACCGCACACACGTACGCACGCACGCACACATGTATGTATGTACAGTACATTATATTCAAAACCCGCACTTCTTTCTAAAACTGATGACAGTATCACAATTATTATCATCATTCATTCCGGAATGAAAGCAACCTGAAAAGAAAGTGATTTCTTCGAATTAAATCGAATCGAATCGAATCGCATTGAGCTTGAACGCCTCTGTCTTCCTTTCTCTCGTTCTTTTGTATGTATGTAACAAGCGAAGCCAGTAGCACTAAAGCCAAGAGAGAACAAAACAACATAGGGTACATTATGTACATATACATACATACAATGCAAAACAAACCCGGCAGCGTTATGGGTATCAGTGTATCAGTAAGACAGCCAAGTCAGTCGGTAAGCGTATGCCGAATCGAACGCCGGAACGGATGGAAGAGAGGACGAGAAAAAAAAAGGAAGGGGAATGAATTACCCCCTGAGAGATGCATGCGGCTCGGCTCGACGATGTATGCGGTGTGTAGTGTGGTATGATGTATGTATGTACGTACGTAAGGTAGGGTTCTGAGTTCCCGTTCGGGTCCGCATTAGAAGACATCATGGGTGCATGCACATAAAGAAGGATCGTGTCGTGGGTTAAATAGCTGAAGACTGGACGGTCCGCCATGGAACGACTGATGGATTTGGTTATTTCGGGTAGTGGGTTCCAGTGAATGAGGGCGAGGTAATTTGGAGGTTTGTTCCAAAAGCTTTTGGCAGGAATCTGCGCTTGTTTTGTTGCGACCATGCACCAGGCATTGTTCGAAGCGAGTGGTGTGGAGGGAATTAGAAGAGCACCTCAGTGCTGTTATCCCAAGGTCTCTGAAGGAGAACAATGTGCTGGGACAATATCCTCCCCGTTGGTACCGGAGCGAACTGCAGACCTCTATTTCGAGTTCAATCTTCCCAGATGGTCTCCAGGTCAAGGTCTTGCCGGCGCTCTGCTCCACAGACACTCCACCGTTTTCGTTTATCTCTCATTCCGTAACCCCCCAGTCCGGTACGCATGCTGCTAAAAGCAGTGGAGGGCGGAGCACCGTCCACTGTCCCACGCCGTCTGCTTATTGTTTCACTGTGATTTTCTGCGGCTGCGGCCTTCTTCTCGGCCTCCGCTTGCTGCTTTGCGACCCGATCAGCCTCAATGGCTGCGGCTTCCGCGTCTGGGATATCCGGGATCGTCTCGAGAGAGGATATACTTGGACTGCGCGAGCGAATGCTTGTTGGAGTGGATGGTACCGACGATCCTGAGGAGAATGAATAGCCCGGATATGGCTCGTTGAATTTGGTCGCGAGCATCATCGGTGAAGAAGTGGTGGATGCTGGGCTGTTGATGCAGTGGTTGCTTCCACCGGCAGAACTGAAGGGAAGGGGCGAGGAGGGTCGCCGGCGCGCTGTGCGTGGGAAGGTGTTGTGTATCGACGAGGGCAACATTGGTGATGCGGGATTCGAGCTCTCAGAATGTTCCGCAATGGGCTGCGATGTATTCAGGGGCGTCATGTTGAGTTTCCCTTGCTCCTCCATCATTGTGCGCAGAGGACTAGGCCGTCTCAATGAAGGGTCGATCGGACTCGGGGGTCTCCCGGGACTGTTGGCGAAGATATACCGGCCCCGTGAATCCATCCCCGGAGAGGAGTGCGCGCGGGCCATGGAATAAGTGTAAGGTGGACCCGCTAACGATCGCGAACGAAAATGCGTCCGTGACAATGGGGAGCGGTTTCGCGGAGGGTCTGGAGGGGTAGGAGAGAGGAAGGTAGTCATCGCGTCCTCCGGCCGTTCTGGGGCGTCTGCTTCCCCTGAAGAGCCATCTGTCGCTGGCTCAGCTGGCTCAGGAGGGCTTGGAGGAAGTGGTATCTCCTCCGGAGACAGAAGAGAGGTCGCCATCGTGGTCTGTAGAGTATGTGGCAGCAGTAGGACGGTCCAACACTTGCAGCTCACTGCTGCATACTTGCGGGAGAAGTAGAGATCGTTTGTATGGGTTAAGGAGCAGGCGCGCGACGTGGCTCCCCCGCAAAAAGCAAGCAACAGGGCAATCTCGCTGGCGAAGAGATCTGGGGATCTCCCACTAAGACGGGGTTAGGAGAGACGACTGTCGGATGGAGCCGGGCGGCTGAGGGAACAATGAGGTCAAGGACGGGGGCGGACGCGAGAGCAGATGGAGGGCCTGGCGGAAAGGGCGCGGGAGGAGACAAACACAAGAGGAGAAGACGGCACAGTCCCGCGCAGCCCGGAGCCAACAGTGGGATATGACGAGGAGCCGCCTGAGGTGAAGGCGAGGGGACTGGCGGGCTGGCGGAAGGGCCAGGAGTTATTGTGATGATGATGGAAGGCCGGCGAAGCGCAGCGCGGAGACTCCGGGCGGTTCGATGACATCGCCGGAACCGTCGAGTCCCCCGTGCAGCCGCCGGCGCTCCCTGACACGTCAAACCCTGGCCGCCGCAGATCGCACGAGTCTGGACCCTACGAAGATGCTGTGTGTGCTTGAAGCCTTTGTTCGAGCGTGGCGCTGGGTTGGATCGACTGTTTTGCACCGTCGAGTTGCGCTGTCCCTCTTCCGTCAGGACCCCAGACTCTGTCGTCGAAACGGCTCAATGGCACGGGAAGATACGATGCGGTTACCAGTGACATGCCATCGCATGCCATGCAGATCTCCACTTGGAGTTCACCCACGGGGTAGCGCAGAAAGGTATGACATGTCGCCAGGAGGGACTTCCGACGGAACTGCCCACTGCGGCATTATGAGAGAGGACCCTCTCACATGGCTTCTCTTTGACCATCTGAGGTCCATTTATGGAGTATACCGATTGCTGACACAGGTTGCGCCTCGCACTGAGACTTAACATATGCACATATACCTTGATGACCTGCGCGCGTGGCTGCGGAGTCTCCATCGGACTTTTTGGCACGTTATGCTGCTTGACCCACCGACAATCTTTCGTCCCACCGTGGGCAACTTCCGAGATGGCGACATGCTCCTGTCACGACTGTAGGGGTTTTCAAGAGACCCGCAGTGTGTCCATCTCGATTGACCTGGTTGAGATCAATTCATCGAGTCCCTAAATCCGAAATAGGGAAACACCCAAGTGGTTCGTCAATAAAGAATGAGTCCCATTATTAAGCTGCACATAATGGACCAGGTGGATGTTTCAAGGGAAAACAAAGGACTGTTATGATCAAACAAAAGGATACCCGATTATATATATGAATCCTGACTGACTATCTTTCCCCCTTTAACCAAGTATGCCGGACGCGGATGCGAAGGGGAGGGAGATCGTCAGGGATGGCAGTTCTTGCAGTTTCTCGACTCACTCCCCCGGATATGTGTCTCACGCATAGGATCTCCCTCATGTTTGAACACCTCCCACTCCATGATTCCCTACTCTTTGGAGTTTTCCTGACGCTTTGACTATCAGATTACCTGAGCAGTAGTTCAAGTCCGCTTCCATCCGGCAGATGGCGGATACGTGAATCCAGAGCACGCACTTCTCCACAGGGAAGGGGCCAGCGGACCGGCTTCCAGGGCCCGTCTGGTTGCACGTCCATGCGTCGGAAGGGGAGGTACTCCATGGTATGCCAGCAGACCATGGAGAAGAACAGCTGGTCTGCATTGTGGTGACGCAGTCGTGGAGCAGTCCCTTTGTACTCAAGAGGCGGAGTGCCCCCTGGATGCTGTGGCTTGGGTCAGACTGCTGCTTTTCGTTATCCCTTGTGGGTAACTCGACCACGGTACCGTCCATGTCGCTGTTTCTACCGCTGCTTTGATGGAGCTCCAGCTCTTGTAGCCAACCGACGAGCGTGAACTCACCAGAGTACCCCACACCACTCAAGCAGATCAAATTACAGACTGGCACACCGTGCTTCTTGGACCATCCAGACAAGAGGAGCATCGTTCAGTGGCCAGACTTCCCCTGGACCAAATTTGCAATCACCCCCTGTCCGCATGACCTCCGAGGGACCACACCTCTTTACGTCCTTCATTGCATCGTCCTCCTTGTCAGGGGGATTGAAGCCGCCTTGTGGGATCTGGAGAAAAGCCCTAAGCTCTGCTCTTGGACGCCCGTAGATCTTCCGTCGAAGCCGGTAGATATTGTCGCCGGGAGTATAACCGCCTGAGGAATCCATCTCCACTTATGACATGGTCGCAAAAGGGGGGACCGATTGGCGAGTCCTTATTTTTCAAATACAAATACTTGATAGGAAAGATAAATCCGGTGTTGAAAAGCAAATTTATCGTCACATGGGTCCGGATACCCAGCTGATAATGAAACTGGCCGCCTTTACTGCGATCAAGCGTCTAGGACAAGCATAAAAGCTGTTGTGACTCTCCAATGAATTCAAGACTTACCCGGAAGATTTTGAACACATTGCTTTAGATCAATCACCAGCGAACTTGTTGCCCGTGCCGTTAAAGACACGGGAAAGATGTCCGTCGATGGGGTCCCGGGCCAATAGTTGATGTACAACAGACTGCCAAGCGGTGTAATACTTTAGAAACTCACGCTAAGTCAAGCGGAGAAGCTTTTGCAGGGAGCCGAGATACCAGGAAGTAATAATTATATCCATGAGAGAGGCACGGAACTCATAATGTTATGAAACGGAATCAGCACAAATCGGGGCTCATGAAAGGTTTCACGAATGACCTGCCGACTTCCATCATTCCTCAGGACATGGGCATAGAGAGGAGGAGAGTACTTATCCATTCCGCGGGGATCCATGATCCACATATTCTATAGAATTTGAATTCCCAGGTTTCCCACACGGCCCGAGGAGCCACATGGGAATGGAAACTCCAGCCTCCAAGTACAGTGGAGCGGCGCATGTTGAACAGGCCTCTCTCGAAATTGTATTATTAACACTTCCGCGGAGGCAGCCAGATCCCAATCAGGTGGGAGCGGATCGTGGAGCGGCGGCGGGCCGCAGCGGGTGTAGTCGGGGCAGCACCCGACGGGCGGCGGGGCGGACGGCTCCCGAGCGGACGTCCCGCCGCCCGTGTCGGACCCTGGCTTACCGCGGGGGCGTCGGCAGCACCCGATTCGTCCCGCAGCCCACGACGCCGCTCCGGACCATTGGGCACTGTCAGACGGCCAAATACCAGTACCTGACTACAACTAGTGGCCTTGGCCTCTTTTTGTAGTCAAGTGGTATTTTCAGTCAACAGGCACACATCACTAACTCCCGTCTGCATGCGTTTCATATTGTCCGTCTGCTCATCCCAGATTTGAATAATGCGAGATGCACTTCCACGCTTCAAAACCAGTCCTGTGGCGGGGCCCTCTGATCGATCATCTTGCGTTTCGACTGTGTATCTTGCCCGGATCCAGCGTTTGTGCTGGAGTCCCAGCGCATGTCACTCACATGCCAGTAACTTGACATGAGGAGCCATTTTCTCTGTCTGAAAAAGCGTCTAGTGTCTCTGAGTATAATAAACAGGGTTCCGCAGATATCTGACCGTCACAGCTTCAGCTCCGACGCGGGGACTATATACATCTACATTGGCGTCCTGTAAATGGATTTCCTGGGATTGTTGGTTTATTGCATCTCACAGATCAAAAGTCTGTTAAAATCTGAAGATATGTTCCTGCTCTGAACTCTGTTAAATACTGCTTGGCCAGAGCCCTTCTCGTGCGAGATCTGTTCTCATGCTAGATTAACAACACTGCAATCTTGCCAGACTTAATTGCAGATACAATGATAGGAGGATTGTCCTCCATGTTCAAAAAGTTCAATGGTAAAAAAGAGAGCCCAGACTGAATGGAAGTCAGCCCAACAGTATTATGGAGAGATGGAACTAAACATGTTCATGGAATGACTATAACCTGAAGTATTTCACAAATTGGGGATACCGAGAAGCCAGTTCAACTGGCGAGGATCGCTGATCGATCCATACCCTTCAGTGAAGGGGACTCTTAACAACGGCCTCAATTAGTAATCCTGAGCTGTCAACAATCAAGATCCGTGAGATATTACACGGAACAGCAAGTAAGAAACAGCCCTTTGATCCTTGTAACCCAAGTTCGCGCTCTTCCCTCCCCCCGGCATCAACCTCTGCGGAGACAAAATACGTTCTTCGCGCCGGGATACGCAAATAATGATTGGCGCGCTCCACCGCGTCTCTGGATCGCCAAATCAGGACCCACAGGCCCAGCCACGCACACCGCCTTCCTGATACAGCACGGCGCCGGGGAACCTTGGCATCCACCGTCTGCTCCATCCGTCCATCTGCTCCGTACATACAACTTCGTGATCGCGATACGAGCCAGACGTCCGGACTGAACAGTCAACCAGTCAATTGAGATACTCAGCCTTTCACAATGCCCCCAAAGGCAGTCAAGGGCGAGTACATTGAAACGGTACGTGGTTGGATTGCTTTGATCCCTTGCATGCGACGTTTCCTTTCATGTGATATTTTTCTTTCCCTTTTCCTTTGTTGGACATGTCCTACCTAACTGACCCTTTGGGTCGGGTTGCGCCTCACTCGACTTGACCGTAGCTGTCTACTATCTACCTACCCAGAGATCTAGAAGATCCGAAGAAAAATCGAAGAAAAAGAGAAGCTGACCATGCCCCAGGACACCGGGAACAAAATCTCCCGCCGCTCCCTCATCCACGGCACGCAGCACATCATCCTTGGCGGCAAGACCGTCATCCAGACCGACGCCGTCATCCGCGGCGACCTCTACCGTCTTCCTCAACAACAGCCCCAACAACCCTCCTCCGGCCCAGACGCGCAGAATCAGCAGCAACAGCAGGCCCCTCCCCCCTCCGTGGCCGTCACCATCGGCCGCTACAGCTACGTCTCGAAGCAGGCCATCCTGCGCCCCCCGTCCCGCATCCACCGCGGCGTGCACTCCTTCTACCCCCTCAAGATCGGCGACCACGTGTTCATCGGGGAGCGCGCGGTCGTCGAGGCCGCGACCGTGGGCAACCACGTGCATATCGGGAAGGAGGCCGTCATCGGGAGTATGGCGATCCTGAAGGATTTCGCGTACGTGCTGGACGGCGCGGTGGTGCCGCCGGGTATGGTCGTGCCGAGCTGGTGCGTGGTGGGCGGGGCGCCGGCCAGGATTGTGGGCGAGGTCGGGGAGGGGTACGGGGTTGAGGGGGCGGAGGGGGGGATGGCGAGGGAGAGGTATCGGTTGGTTGGGAGGTGAATCGTATCGTCAATCGTTAATCGTCGATCAATCAATCATATTGGGTTGGTGTGGTGTTGTGGACGGGTTCTGGTTTTGTTGATATCGGTTGGATCATGATTTATTATATGTTTTATTTGCATGTTTTTGTCGATGCTTCCTAAGGGACAGGAGAGGACCCCCGTCGGTGACGATGCTTGATTATAGAGATACCCCCAGTCTTTTATCTTTGGGAGTTGACAGACGACTACGGTTCATTCTATGCGTGAAGATTACCAGGATAGAAATGCTCAGTTAAAGCCAATGGTTGACTCGTGAAAAGAGTAGTGTAAATCCCGAAACTAATCATGTAACTCATCATAAAATTCTCGACATCGTGACGAGCGTAGGGGATCCTCTGAAAGGAATCGTCATCTTGCAGCCACTACTTCATATCCCGGACCTCAACCGCCCTCTTCAGCCTGATCTCGCCGAGCTTGTACGGCTGGCCCGCCTCCTCCCGAGCCATATCGTTGATCCATCTCCCATCCGGCCTGACCTCCTCCCCCTTCGAGAGCTTGGAGGCAAGATACAGCCAGGACAGCGCGTTCCCCACCGTGCTGATCTCGTCGCTGACGGTGTGCAGCGCGTGGTTGGTCATCCGGTTATAGAGCTTCTCGTCCGTCCACAGCTCGTAGAGGTGCTTCGCCACGGCGTCGGTGTCGCCCACGTCGACGAGGAACCCGTTCCTGTCGTGCTGCACCTGGAGCGGGATGCCGCCCGCGAGCGTGGCGATGATGGGCTTGCCCTTGTGGATGGCTTCGGAGACCTTGATCTCGAACCCCTCTCGCGTGGAGAGCTGCAGGGCGATCTTGGCCTTGGACAGCAGCGCGTTGAGGATCTGGTCCGACGGATGGAGCCGCATCACACAGATGTACTTGGAGAGGTGGGGGATCACGGTCTCGATGTGCTCAACCACCGAGTCGTAGATCAGGGTGCCGTCCGGGTCGTCGACTGAGCCATGCCCGCATATCAATAATTTCGGCACCGTTGAGCCTGGGACCGAGTCTACCAGGCGCTTCTGGAACTTTGCGTACGCCTCCAATACGTCGAATATCCCCTTCGACGGATCGAAACGTGCGATCTGAATAATGTATTCCTCTGTTTTATTCGTTAGTCATGATCACAGTAAGCGAGTATAAGTCGCCTACCGTCGGGGAAGTTGATGGTCGGCATCCCGCTGTTCCTACAGTCCGCGTTGAAGACACGTCCGTAGAACGCGACATCCCAGTCCCTCATGTTTTTGTTTAACCCGTCCAGCCTGTCGAGAGTCAGCCGTGCTCCCATTAGGAGGAAGAATGGCAGGTGGAACTCACAAATCCGTCGCAGCAGGCATATAGCCTACTATCTCTTTGGGCACATTGTGCGGCACAAACGCGCTGATGGGATGGCTGATAAAAAGGTCCGCAAGCTTAATACTCTCCCACAACCACTCCCACGTTTCCGCCTGCGGTGTGCCAGGCGTGGCGACCAGATCGCTTCGAATTTGGATATGGCTTCGATAGATGACGGGTCTGTTAGGTGTGATTTTCTTCACAATGGGAATCAGCCCTGGCATCTGGGGATCATCAATGACGATTATATCTGCGCCTCCTTCTGAAGGGAGGGCTAGCGGTCCGCCGGGAGACGTCCAGTGCCGTTTCGCGTTCTCATGGATCCATTCGGATATGATCTCTTTACACTCCTCCGTTAACCGATCCTCCGGTCTAGATACGCCTTGGAGGATGTTATGGTTTGTTTTGGTTATTCGGAATACCCCGGGTCGCGGTTTGGGTACATACCTACATAAGCCCGGTCAGTTACTCCTATTTCGTACACTACGACACGTGCCGGCGTTGGCTCACCATTTGATGTCGACTTCCAGTAAGGTCGCAAACCTGACGAGAGCATGTCTCATGAGCGCAACACCCCCGCCTTGAGGGGTAGCGCTAAAGAAGGCAACCTTGACTTTTCTCTGCTTAAGGTCGGACGCGTAGTGCTGAATTGCGGCCCAAGTGCCATGCCGAACTGACTTTTCGTAATCATGGAGGTTGGTTAGTCGCACATGGAATCCGGAATCAACCTCAACCATTCCTCGAAAACCGACTTGCAACAAAGGGGTATTGTTTGGGCCAAAGAACCTGTGGTCATTAGGACGCATCTCTCTGCCAGCAATACAGAGACGAACCGAATGCATTTTCTTGCCATCGACTCTGCTTGCTCATCGACTCCTCTCGTTTCCCATCCTGTATACGGAGGCTCTTCCGTCGTCATTTTCCCTTTCTCATGTAGGACCAATGGTACAATATCCAGCTCAGACCATATTCGAGAAGCGAGATTCGGGCATCTTTCCGCCAACCGGAACGGTATTGCTATTCCGATGAACTTCTCCAGATTCTTCAAGCTGTAGTCTTTCAATTGGGAGAGGATGAAGTCCGTGATCGCCGGACAAGAAGGTTTCGACTCTTCAGGTGTAAAGTGACGCTCTAAGAAATCTAGAAGATACGTAGTGTTCCGGATTGCAAGGGCAATAGTTGATGCCGAGTCGTCTGTGAAAGAAGCCGCAACTCCAGCATATATAGTCTGCCATGCAGTGAGAATAAGATAAGCCTCAGTGACTGGACAGGCAATCAATGGAAAGGGGGCTTGAAATACCTCTAAGAGAGGGCCAGACCACGCATTCTTCTTGACATGATGGCTCAGACGACGCTGCTGGACGACTGAGCCTCGGCGCTCGAAGCCATGTGGCTCAGACATGGTAATCAGCAGCGATGACTTGGAAGCTGATAGTCAATGACTGCCAATCGATCCGGGTCAGTTGGTTGGTTCTGCACAAGCCAATTCAATTCTGCCGCTACGGAATAGAACTAGATCGTCAATAAGTAGAGCACGTATTGCCTGGATCTGCTGAATAAGGGCTGGCCGATATATCACTGTATAGGCATATCCTCTACAGCTTCGGACTCCGATTCGATGACCTCACTAGCCGCGGCTTATGACGTAGGGGCTGGAGAGACAGGTGCTCTGCAATGAACTTGCAAACATCAGGATGGAGAAAAACAGGACCACAACCCCGATATATATAGGCAATTGTTCATGTCAACTGAGGGAGGCGATGGAACCACCTCTGACTCTTGTACCACCGCGGCGTGAAGGGCGTTGTACGCAGTACGCCATCTCCGGTCGCACCACGCCAGTCATCATGGCAATTCTGCAGCTGGACGACGAAAGGACCGGTCCAGATACAAACCAGTACACGTGGAGGGCATCAGCCGACCGACGGGCCTCGGGCGCATCATGCAAGGATAAGACGACGTTGATGAGATCGCAAGTCGCGCGCCGGCGATGCTCGTCTCGTGTCGGAGCGCTGAAACACCGCCGGCGCCGCGGGGCCTTAGTCAGCAGCGCAGCCCCTTTTACGCCCCGCTGAGCTTCCCCTTGCTCGACGCGAAAGGAGATCTCGTCCGGGGACGCTGCCAATATCTGTTTCCCAACACCACAGAGGCGCTCAGGATTTCCATTCAGAGCAACAGTCTGGTGCCTTGCGATCCATCTCTCTGCTCGTCCATTCCTTTGCTGCGTGCTTGCAGTCCTGAGCGTGCTTTTGTAGGTGAGCATCTCGCCGCTTCGCTGCCCCCTGTCAACACGGAGATCTAACCCACGGCCTCCCGTTCTCAAGTCTGCCCTTCCTTTCCCAATCCACTTCCACTCCCTCTCGCGGTCCTGAAGAGCGGTCGCCGCCTTCAATTGGACCTGTTCTAATCACAGAACCTCCCGAACACCTTTCTTGCCTACAGTCACAGTCCTTCCGAAAACCTCGTACGGTCGTTAAGGAGTCGCGCAGCGCCGTCACAATGGGTGGCCAGGTCTCCAAGGTTATGGCCAAGATCTTCGGATCTAAGGAAATGAGAATTCTCATGCTGGGTCTCGATGCTGCCGGAAAAACAAGTGAGATACCTTTTGTCACCCTGAATGCTGCGACAGTGTGCTGACTCTCAACTTTAGCCATTCTCTACAAGCTGAAGCTCAACCAGGAAGTTACCACCATTCCCACCGTCGGTTTCAACGTCGAGAGTGTAACCTACAAGAATGTCAAGTTCAACGTCTGGGATGTCGGTGGACAGGACAAGATTCGGCCTCTGTGGAGACACTACTATTCCGGTGCGTGGAGCAGAACAACAGCGCCCGCGGGTGGATGGAAGACGCTGATTGCATGTGAAAAATATAGGAACGCAAGGTCTTATTTTCGTTGTTGACTCGAGCGACACTGCCCGCATGGATGAGGCTCGCCAGGAACTCCACAAAATCATCAACGATCGCGAAATGAAAGACGCTCTTCTGCTCGTGTTCGCCAACAAACAGGACGTCGAAGGCCGTACGTAGAACTTGACTTACATAATTCTTCACACGCTAACGGCGAGGCACACAGATCTGTCCCCTGAGGAGGTCACCAAGGCTCTTGAGCTCGACAAGTTGAAGGACAAGTTGTGGTACGTTGTGCCTAGCGTTGCTACTCAGGGAACTGGAATCTTCGAGGGCCTGGTAAGTTCCCCTGTCGTATGTAGTCCTTGGCTTTTGCTAACATTTACTCCTCTAGGCCTGGCTCTCCAACAACGTCAAGACGACGCCTCAGAAATAGATGGATGCGACCTTCAACATAACACACGCGCCACGCGCTTTCGGAGGCACTATTTGCGAATGGCCTCGTGTACAACAACTAATCACCCGGCAGATAATAATTTCCTTTCTTCTCATGACAGACGACGCAGCATTTGGACCCCGCTTTGTTTTCCCTCCGTGGTTTTCATGCCTATGCTCTCATTTTTTCTGCCTATTTTCCATGATATCCCTTCTGTTTTCACACGGGTCAGCTATGGGTACCTTCCTAATATATTACATCCTCCATCTAATCCCCCTTGGTCGTCTCTCGCGCTGCTTACCAGATAGACATCCGAAGGTAGACGGAATGACGTCGGTCTATCCATCTTTTGTTTCGGGATCTGCCGTCTTCTTATGCCCTGGTCTGTACAAATATATATTTCACATGTCTACTGAGCTAGCGGCAGGGAAATAACCGGAAAGCTAAAACATCTAATTCAATAAACCTGAAATTCCTATATTCTGTGTATCTAGAAGAGTCATAACCGAAATCATATTAGTAACAAACTACTTTACAGGTCCTGCACTCAACGGCTGTCAAAAGAGCATACGGATATATCACAATCACTGCTGTATTATAAAAAGCCTGAAATCACCACCGCCTCTCACTTCCTGAAGGGACTCCCAGTAGCCAATTCGGTGACTCGGTCGCAGTTCTCCTTCGACACATTCTCAGCGATAAACTCCTCCCCTTTCGCCCGGAACCCCGCCTGCCACCACTCCTCGAAATGTCTCAGCTCCACCTTATGGTACGGGATCCCCAAGTCCCGCGAGACCCGGTAGTCCCACAGCATCAGCGTGAGCGCCGACCGTTTGTTCTTCTCCGGCCGCCCATGATCTCCGCCTTGCGCTCCTCTCCGCGCCGCTCCTGCTCGAGCATCGCCAAGTACTCCTGGTAACTCTTCCCGCCGAGGGGTTTCGGCCGCCGCTGCGCGGCCTTGATCTTGTGGTAGTCGAGCTTGTAGCCGAACTTGTCGTAGGTGGGCGGTCCGTTGGGGCCGCGCGCGAGGCAGAGCGAGACCGGCGACAGCTCGCGCTCCCGTGCGGCGCTTCGTGTAGCTGTCTGGGGCATGGTTCTTGTTGTGATCTGCCAGTTTCTCTGAGGCTGTGTCTGGACGCGGTTGCGGCTGGTGCTGGTCCTGGTGCTTGTGCTCGTGCTCGGGATGGTGGTGGATCTGGTTCTGGTGGTAGCTGGAGGACGACGCGCAGTCCAGGTCGTTGTGTTCCTCGGAGGCATTAATATTTATTTATTATAATCTGTAGGAAGATAAAATCAGACGGACCTTTCAGAGATAGAGATGTAAGATGAAGACAGACGGGATGACCGTCTATTCGTGTATTCATTTGTAAAAGAATATGTATTTACCTGGCAACAAAAGAGAGAGGAGCAGGAGCTCGACGCGACGCGTCGTGAATAAAGATCTACGGTAGTCAAATCAATAGTTCTATTGCCGATGGTCAATGCAGCCGGGATGCATGCATGGGCGGGTTGATCGGATCCCTATTTTTATTTTTAGAGACGGCTGTCGGGACAACCGGCAGGCAACAATCAGGGTCTTTTCTTTTTGTGCATTAGCAATTTTTGTTGCATTGATGTTTTTGTTTTGTTCGAGTGTGCTACTCATTATTTCTGCTGTACATGTTCACTGGAAGATAGATGTACAGGTACTTTTGAGTACTTGAATTCATGGTGATTTCTCATTGGTTGATTTGATCGGACTGCTTTTACATCAGTGGCACAAGGTTCGGAGTACAAGATAGTCACATGGAGTCCTTGTGTACCTATATACTGTGTAGTCAATCGCGCAGGTTGTAATGTCTTCTGGCTACTAAATACCTACTTAAGTAGTATCAGGGGAAAAAGGATTACGTTGACCATCTTAATTCCCGGGTTCAGTTACGGAGACGCTTTCAGGATATGCTAACACAGCTGCATTCTTAGCTATTAGGTAGGATCTTATTGTAACTTGAACATCTGTATCCAGTTCAAGCAGATTCAACGTGACCAAGAGACGCAGATGCAAGATATTAAATTCTCGGCCCCATTGCATAGCAGGCCATTCACTCTTTTTTTTAGCCAGGATTCGTATATGCAATCTAGTAATTATCCTACCTCGTGACTTAGATAGACAGCTACAACTGCGTGTGCTGTACAACTTTGTGAAATTTTTTTCAGGATTTTTGCCGCAATAAACAGGTTTAATTGGCTCCTCTCGATTACTATGTATGCGCCAAAGTGCCGGGTGTTATCATTACACCAACTTAATCTCACAGGAGAGACACCAGATGAAATTATAAGATTAGCATTAGGACCGAGGATTTCTGTCGCATAAGGTGGACTACTGGTAGAAGCTGGGAAACGAAGGTGGGATCGATCTCTTTTGCACGGTTCATAGGTGTAAGTGATTTTTATTATTGGCTGGGTACGATTCCACTCTGTGTGCTGTAGCTTCCTAGATGAATCGTCGGATTTACAACCGGATGGTGATACAGGTGCACTGGACGATGGGCAGTAACCATATATGTGACGTAGGTATATAAAATGAGACCAAGGTGGAATGAAATAAAAGCAACTTCAATGATGGGACACAACTTGGACAGACGACTCTTACCTTCCAAACCCCTAATGCCGAATGTAAGAGAACATCACCTAGCATTTGATCTCTATTGATCACTTATTCCTATCGAAAATATTCCAGGGAGGATATAAGCTTTATCCGACACCTAGAAGCTGACATCGGATGTCTCCCGGCCATATTTACATTCCCTCGATCAAAAACCTGGATCGCGGGAGCTACCTGAGCAGAATACCAACTTATGATTTAAGCCCTTAAGACCTCGTTCTTATTCACCGCTCCACCGTGATTTTGACGCGTTTTCTATGGCGATAGATCACGCTACCTTTCTATGCAGGTTCATAGATCTGCCATTCCCTTCCCGTCCCCTCCCCCAAGACCTCCCACGTCAGATATCCAGATCTAGTTTTCCTAACTAGGTACTTATGGTTCAAGGGCGGCAAAGCCCCGAGCTCCGTTTTGATCCGATCAAAACATTTATCTTATCAGTCCGTCAGACTTACGTATCCGGGCTTCATTTCCGCGCGTGGCTCGCACCCTCAACCACCGACACAAACATCATCTCTGCAAAAGAACACCGACTCACTGGCTCGATCCACCCGCCTCCTACCAATCTCTCTGCAATAACCCACGAGGAACTAAGCATACCCATCCCCCCGGGATCACCATGTGTCAAGCTGACGGCACCCCTACGTCAAGTGGGCCACCGCGGACATAAATAGAGCAGACAACTCCCCCGCCGAATCCGACTCGGGATGTTTCCCATCATCGTTCATCATAAACAAGAAACCCTTTTTTTCGATACAGCGGCTTCAATCTCAAGGTAAATGTTGAGATCCAGCAGCTGTTCTGCAATCTCTCGTCGCATCGGAATCCGCGCTGTCCACCACGAGACCAAACATCACCACCCAACCGTGACCATGCCTCAGTACAAAGTCGGACAGGAGGTCCGTTACAAGCCTGTCGGAGGTGAGTACACCGTGTTCCCTCAGCATGGGAGCCGGTTGATTAGTCCGTTTGGTGTGTGTGTGTGTGTTTGAGAAGAGGGTTCATTCCTGTTCATTTTGATTAACTGACGGTTCTTGTCCTGCAGGCCCGGCCTCCAAGACCTCCGAAAGCACAGGCATCATCCGGGAAGTCATCACCCGCCCCGGAGAGCTGACGGGCCGTAACGTCGAGGCGACGCCGCAGAATCCTCGATACGAGGTACGTTTCCCTGCATTATCTCAGAGCTTCAATGTGAGGATCAAGATGGCTAATCCATGCCCGCCTTACCCTTGGCGCACCATCTACTACATCCAGATCGAAAACATGCAGACGCACAAACGGTCCGCGATCAAGGAAGAGAACATCATCGAACCGGCCTAAAGGGCTTGTGCCTCTTCGGATTGCGGTCATTGGTTAGATTGTCAGTCAAGTGCCCGTTTTTAGCTGCGGCTTTACTAGGGTAGCAATCGAATGACTTTCAATCCTCCGTTTGGGTTATCTATATTTCGTAGTGTATATGTACATACAGACTTGGTTCTCTGTTCATGGTCTCCTAACGAAATAGACATTCTATTAAGAACAGGTACTTAAAGATCGCGGCTCACTATCCCTGACGTATGCATGCACATGGTTCCAAATCATAGCGCATGTCCTGGAAACATGAACCAGAAATAGGGCCAAGAGCCAGAGATAAATGTACTAAATATGTTTCCGCTGCATCACTGTCATGATGAAGGCAGTTACAAAAGTTAGGGACTTATCTATATGTACAGGTACGCCAAAGGCTGCCTACTCCGGCTGCTCTCATGAGGACCTTGGAGTCCCGGCAGCTGGATGGCGGCGGGAACGATGCGACGACATAAAAGGGTTCTTGCTTCCGGACCATCACTGCAAACTCTTTTCAATATACTGATTTCAAGCTCGTCATTCCTGGATGGACTTCTCCCAATTGCTGAATAATCATGAGAAATCGAATGTCAAATTGCTTTTCCTATGTACAGAGTTCTCATCAATGTCATCACTCGAACATGATACACATACCCATGCCGTCTCCTTGTTGAAAGGAGACAGAGGGTGACTGGCAAGCTTGCCAAGATATATATACTCGTTGAATATTTACTCTTTTGCGGATTATCCTCCGCCACAGCCCCATCCCTATATACAACAACCCTCGTGAGAAACGGAAACTCGTGATTTACGGCTCACCGGGCCAGATATCGTTAGCGATCTCCCGGACCAGCTTCAGCTTGGCGATCATGCTGTCGTGGTCGATAGCATTACCCGAGCTGTGACTGGCGAAACCGCACTGTGGGCTGACGCCAACGCGCTTCAGGGACTCCTCGACGGTCTCATTGTTGCCCTGGGCGATGAACTCGGCGGCGGCAAAGATGCGCTTCTTCATCTCCTCCTTGTCCTCCAGCTGTGGGAACTTGCTGGTCACGACGCCCAAAATGACGTTCTTGTGCTTAGGCAGCTCCCTGAGAGGCTCGAAGCCTCCCGCGCGGGGGGTGTCGTACTCGAGGTAGTAGGTGTCCACGTTGAGCTCCTTGAAGAGCTTCACGGCGATGCGGTCGTAACCACCCTCGGAGAAGTGGCGGCTGTTGACGAAGTTACCACGGCACAGGTGCACACCGACGTGCATGTCTGCAGGCCGCTTGGCTAGGCAGTCGTTGTACAGCTTGATGTACTTGTCAAGCAGGTCGTCGACAGAGTACTTATTCAGTGGGTCTGCGTTCCAGCCGGCAATCATCTTCTCGGAGCAGAAGTCTGTGTTAAGGTGTGTCAGTTCCTATTTCCATAAAGGATCCAGTCCCGTATGGGAGAGAAACTTACAAGCCAGGTTAGGGTCATCGTACTGCACATTCCTGCAGCCGGCGTCGTACAGGATCTGCAATTCCTCCTGGTACGCCTTGGCAATGTCGGCGAAATACTCCTCGTCAGAGCTGTACACCTCTTTCGGGTACGCACGTCCCTCCTTATACCGCAGGTGATACCAGTTGGGTGCCGCAAGCGTGATCTTCAGGTTCTTGACCTGCTCAGGAGGGACCAGGCTGGCCAGGTATTTGAATTGGTCGACGTAGGTGCTGCCGACATGCTTGATCTTACCGGTACAGATGACAGTCTCACCGGGTTTGTGGCCGGACTCGGTGAAGGCAGCAATGTCAGGGACGTACATACGGAAGATCTCCGGGTCAGGGTTCTGGATTTCCTCGAAGCCATCCAAACCGGGGAAGAAGGTGCCCCAGAACACTTGAGGGGACAGTATGGTCAACAACTACCCATTATCAAGAGGAATCTGCCCTAGAGCTCTTACTGTGTCTCCGGTACTCTCCATCAGTGATGGCGGAGTAACCGAGCTTGAGCTGGGTGTCCACAATGTCCTTGATATCCTTGTCCTCCAGCTCCTTGAGTTCGGACACAGGGGCCTCCTTCCTGTCGACCTCAGCCCTCTTCTTCAAAAGGGCCTCCGTTCGGAGGAGCGACCCCAGGTGCTCCGCCCGGAAAGGGGGGTTGCGGTGCAGTTTGCCGGACATGATTCCCGTGTCTGCTCAGTATTCGTCGGGGTATCTGGAAGGATTCAGCCCAGTTAGCTCTCTTCTCTGGTTTGCTGCAACAACAGGAGCTGGAGAGCCACCACCTACCTATCCAGGGCAAATCTCAGGAACAACAGTGCACCGAAAGAAGTGTATCGAGAATTGTTCCAGCCGCGGTAAAAAGGAAGGAGGGGTATTTCTGCCCTCCAGGGCGGAGTCCCCATCATCTTCGGCATCCAGCTCCTGTTCAATGCCGAATGCTCAAACCAGGCCACATCTTTGCCCCACCTCAGTCATAACCCCTCCATCACCCCACTTATGTAAGGTCCACCGAGGTCGCAGAAGCCTCGTGGCCGACTGCAGCCTGCTATACTGGTAGAGGGACGTGTAGGCCGGGGCTCACGTCAGATCATTGCGAGCGAAGAGATGAGAAGAAGAGGAAGCGGGGAGAGGGCGCGTCGTGTTAAGCTCGCGGGGTGGGTCTCCGCAGTTCCTCCGGACGGGGAGCACATCTGGGCGCATCTTTTGCAGCTGTGCTGGGCCTCCTACTCATCGATGCATATCTCTCCAGTTCAACTGGGCTCTGAGTCCTTCCGCTGAGGACGTCTGATCGCATGGAAGACACCACGGTGATGGAGATTCAAAGCGCCAGTCGGTAGAACAAGGCGACAAGGCGATGCTTGTAAAATGATTGGTGCATCTAGGTCCAGTAGGAAAGTGTTGCATGTGCTGGTAAGCTTGGCGGTCTTCTCAATAATCTCTTGATAATGATAATATCACTGCTGACTTTTCAGTAAAGTTTAGGAGACATTCCAGAACATGCGGAACAGACGGTCTTTATGTGAACCGCCCGGTGCTGGGATCTAAGCGAGATGCAAATGCAAGGATCTCAGATCACCACTTCCTATTGGACGTCGCACTCGACTGATATATGTGTTATACCGATCAATGTTCCTATCCCTGTTATTTTTGCTATGCGGATGTATGATGGGTCCCCGCCTCGTATTAACTTATCGTAGACACAAGAACCCGTGTCTTCTTTTGGAAATGTAGAAGTTCCATCACAAATTTCCAAGTGTCCGTCACCGCTATCGAGTCGAAGTAACGAGCAATCTCAGGCGCACGTTAGAATCCCTTTCCCAGCAGAAAATATTTCATTTCTGCAAATGGCCGAATACGGGTGGGCGTCAATGGCAAAAAAGCAGTACACTACTGAGTGTTGGATTCAAGCAGTAGCTCATGGCGGAGAAAGACTACGTCATAAAACATCCCAGGTAATTAGATACTGACATGGAATTGCGAATATGTACTATACTTGAGGGCAATGATGGGAAGATGCATAAGGATAGGAGAAAGAAAAGATAGTGACCAGATAGTCTTTCATTGCCATGTTAATTCGAGGATAAGGTTCATCTTTGCCTAACCCTGGCAAACCCTAGGAGCAGTGACAGATCCCTGTTTCAATTCCAACATGTTGTTAAATAAGACCCCTAATGCCTAAAAATTACAGTCCAAAAGTCTGATATCAGGGTTTCTGGTAAAGATACTACGCCAGTGTCTTTTAAAAGTATGGGCTGTGATTGTCTGTCTATCAATCTCTAAATTCTTGTTAGCAGTAACATATTTCCATTTCTTGAACGCAAAGCGGCTGTGTGTGACTATTCAGACCTAATCTGGAGACTCTTTGGATGCAAATAATGGACTATACAGACAAACTCAAACTGCAAAGGATAGGTACTGTTATTCAAATCCATGGTCCTAGATGGTAGTTTCTTTATTGAATCAGCTATGTGATTTTGAAGCTATTCTAAAGATAATCAAACATCATGGCTATCCTAAAGATAATTAAATATTATGATACAGCAGCATATACAGATTAAAGAGACTGATAAATAGAGTAATCAAGCAAGCCAGATCACTTACCATTTAGCATGCTCTCATCATCGTCTGTATACTCAAAAAGGTCATCCAACTCCTCAGCTAGTTCTTCCCTAGAGTAATGATAGGGGCCAGATCCCTCCTCATCTGGCTTTGTGCGAAACAAACCAGGGCCAACGCTGCCCTCGGCATCACCCCCAATCCTCATGAGGAAACTTGATACTTAATTTATCTTCCGGACTCTCAGGCCAACGCGCATTCCTAACACACTGAACCACCGACCTTGTATAAATCAAGATATCGGATTCCGCTGAAGCGCGCTCAAAAACATGCCTCAGTTTCAGCCCTCCAGACGTTCTTATGTCCGACGGGACTTGTCCCCACCACAGTACCAAAGAGGTAGAAGAGACGCGTGAAAAGGGTCCCAATAGAAGAAGCAAATCATACAACATGTTCATGCGCAGTCCTATGGTATTATTATTATTGTTATTGTCGTTGTTCCCGTCGTTGCCAGTCCCGGTACCACACGGGATCTTAAATCGAGCCCACGATCGACCTCCTCGGGTCTCGGAAACGCTAAGATACGAAAGTGTCAGCGCGGGCGGTTGCTGGACCAACATGCGTCGCCAACTTGCTTCTTTGCGGAGGTAAGCAGTCCTCTTTTCCGGGTGTTTTGCCAGATCGAGAGATGCGAGTGTGAACGGCGGCGAGACTTGACCGTCAGATGTCGTTGAAGTGCTTATTATCATCTGTTTTTCTTCTTGTTTGCGGGTTGAGGATGTTGGGTATTGAGGGAAAAAGGGCGGGAAGACTTCGGCCAGAAGTGGATTGTACGCCTTTTCAATAGTCTTGGAGGAGTCGATGGGGACAGGGCGGAGATATAAAGCTTGTTGGATGGACGGGGAACGGGTGATCGTATTCGTCCAGGCATGGCAGACGAGCTGGGCTGATGTTAGGAGGGTGCGCATGTCGAGTTGAAGAAGGATCAATTCGAGAAGTTCGGAGCTAGACAAGACCGTCCTTTGAGCTGCCATTTTCGACCGTAACACCCAACAATCTGTCTTGACAACTAGGTGCTCGCGGTTTATTTTGTTAGTGTTTTTAGGGGAGTAGAAGGAGGAAGCAACAGGAGGAGAGGAGCACAGTAGGGCTGTCTAGCATTTATTATTGCTATTCCTGCATTTAGCTTATCAGTTTAAGCGTTAATCTAATCCGCAAGCGAACCGGCCACCAACCGAGCCATTCAGAGACGTTCATATTACTTTGCATAAATGGATAGAGACTGGAAAGGAAGTTTGGCAACCATCGAGGCCTCAGTTAGCTGGAAAAGAGGGGGAGCAGGTTAAAGAAGGAACAGGCTGCCAACAGTGCTCCCTGGACACATTATCAAGATTTTCTCTTCCTCTCAGAGGGTTGCTCTTGATTGCTACTTTTCATCAACTGAAGCTCCCATATCTATTTCAGCCGCAGCCCCTACAAGAAAATCGCAGGCTCTATCAGCATATTCAGTTTATCTAGATAACTATACATTTAGCTTATAACTTGAATAATCTGTTTATCAATACTCTATTATGGTTGACTGATTGATACAGTGTTGCCAAGAAGTCATCTACTTATCCTGATACAATATGTAAACATGGTTAAGTGTCAACATCTCAGGTTCATTTAATGTTTCTGCCTGCCTGGCGGTTTTAGTCATGCGGAGTATTCTGTGCAACAAGTGGCTTTTGTGGCTGGCAGTTCACCTATCTTTCTTTGCAAGAAGGCACTATCATATCACTTCATGCACAAACTTTAAATTGTCTGTACACGAAGCAATTTAAAACTGTATGTTCTATTGGCCAACCCTTCCTTTGCCATGCTGTGAACTTCTGTTGGCTGTCACAAAGAACTAGCTCCCTGTTCCCTTGCATCGTCGAAAACATACTGCCAATTAATTGATTTCAAAATGATCCTCAAAGCAAGTGTAAGATAGCTAGCCCAGAGGCCTGTGAACCCCAAAGACCATGCAACCCAAGATATGGAGCTCCACACAGCCCCAATTCCAGGCTCAAAGCTAACGGCACGGCGTAGCTGTAGTTGACAAGTCACCCAAGCTCCAATAGATTGCCATCCCAACCCCCTTATAACTCTCTGCAGGCCCGCAGCGGTGGTGTCAAAAAATTCGAAAGCCGCAACGATGGGAATTGTAGCTGTCACGACAGTGCGCACTTTGTCATCAGTGGTGAAGGTACGGGGAAGGATGCTCTTGCAAATGAGAGTGAGGGACGAATTGAAACAAGCAATGAAGATGAACATGGCAAAATAAAGCATAGAGGCCTGTTTTGCCGAATTCACAGCGCCACTTCCAATTAATTGCTCTACACGAGTTCCCGCGGCAATACTAGCGGAGAAGGAAATATGCCACATGACAACTGCGGTAGTGGCAAATATGCTTTGAGCAGCGAGGGGAATTGTACCGAGATACGAAGTGCTGAAAGTCATGATTTCAAATGAGAGCCATTCAAAGACGGCCATCGCCGCACCTGGAAGTGAGAGACGAATCATCGGCTTCCAGTCAACAAATGTTGAAGCGAGTATGAGACCTGGCCAACATTGAATGGTCCAGGGAGCATAAAACAGCATATAGAAGAGGAGGATGAAGGGACGCAGGTTAAGAATTAATGCGGTTGCCAGTGCTGCCCCGGTGATGCCTAGGTGAAATTGCTGTTTAAGTTTGAAAAGAAACCAGTGCAAGTTAGTGGAGTCACGGAGCAAAATACACGAAGAGAGTGACTCTAAGATGCCAGACCATGAATAACTGATAATTAGGAACTTACAAAGACAAACAGCCAGTTTAGAATAATCAAAACAGGCGTAGACACTAGAAGAGCGAACAATCCGCCCCAGAAATCCCCTTGAGCCTGCAAGAATCTTTTTCCAATTTCGAATGCTGCGTATCTGGGCACACCTAGCGACGAAACTCTGAGAAAAGTTCCCGCCAATACAGCGAGTTCCTCATCTTCTACAAACAAGGGCATAATGCTGGGTGAAAGATCCAAAAGGCCATGATGGGAATCGCTACAAGCATCAAGAATAGAACATTCGCTGGACGTGGACCCCTACCAGCTTGAGATTTTCTCCCGATCCATAAGCTTGAGAGCATGGCGTATCCAGGCTCGTCACGAGACCCTCAAAGACAGCATAATCGATGATGTTCATGGTTGTCACGCCTATGGGAATGGAGGCTAGTTCGACTGTTTCGAGACGACCAACCACGAAGACTAGGGCAGTAGGGGTCCCAGACGTATGATACTATTATTGCACTAGGTTTACTCCGTAACGTCTTGCGAGCCCTTATTTGGGACTTAAAATATGGACATATGAGTCATCATTATGCGAGACCTGCAAAGGCATGCTGAATATAAGCAACTATAACAGTTGAAGACCTTAACTGAGTCAAGCCTCTTACACTTCTAGGGCGCCATGCAGATACACTTTTACGCTCGGTCCTTGTTCACTAATCATAAAAGCAGAAAGAGAATGGACGCTCTCAGTACCTCGGCCCCGAGGTTGGTGCTTTATGCAAGATGTCCGGCTCCATAAGAAAGATTATTTCTTGCTCTTGATCCGCAGTGATTTCCGGATTTCCAGCGCATTTTGGAGTTGTGGGTAATCTATCACATTTAGGTAATCAGTTTTCTGTCCTTCATACACAGAATTTTCTCAGCTTCACACGACGACATGTCAGAGTTGCGGTCTGCAGTCTACGTGGCCTCTCCAATTCCTTTTCAAAGCCCCGATGGGAAGGGTCACGGAGGCGTCTGGTCTCCCATCTCGTGCACCCTGATCTACTCTAGCAATGAAGCTGGCATACTCGCTGCAACAGACGTTTAGGGGACACTTGGTGGCATTACTCCATTGTGAGCCCCAGCCGGGATCGCACTCCGATTTCTGGTCACAATTCGCGGTGCAGTTTCTCACGCTAACAAGTATAGGAGTCAATGTTCACCATGTATACGCAGTTCTAAAGAATTCTAACGGGGACGCACCCACAAAATGCCGGACCCATTCCACACCAGCCCGATTTACCACAACATCCAAGTGGACATGGATTCGACGCACTGCAGTCCTGTTGAACAGAGAGTCGGATCTGAATAAGAAAAACAAATAGAAACGAAAGAATAGCCCGACCGCAAACAAGAGGCTTCAACAGGAACCCCATGGCGAATGACAAGAGCACACACCCAGCAGCAGCAGCGCTCAGTTGATTAGAATTGTTCAGGTGAAAAAGTAGTATTATGAACGAGCAGAGTGCAAGTGAAAGTTCTCGAGAAAAGGGCCGGGATTTTATACAAAGACAACAAGAATAGCCTCCATTAGGTATGTTCCGCCCTGGACAGAAGACGAGGATTTATTTCGGATATCCATGACTGGGAGTAAATGTTGAATGCAACTGGCTCGAAAGCTGATGCAAGTACTGTCACCTCCATGTGAAGCTAACAGATGGAATAAAGCAAGGTGTATAGGGGTGTATGGGCGATCGATACAATGGAGAACAAGGTGCATTGGACGGAATTACACGCCTATGAACTAGCGGCAGATATAGCAAGAGAGCGCCTGAACATTGGAGATTCTGAAATTTCGGAAAAAATTCATGGAACTCAAACTTCAAATGCCCTTTTGCCTTTCAAGCTTCTGAGTTGAACCAACTGTTACTAAGATAGGCACTGTTTCAGTATAGATGCAATGGACATCCATCACGCAAGGGTCAGTCAGGCGCCCTCTTAAATAGGAAGTACACATGTGATAACATTAGCTGCTAAAAAACTTTCAAGTTACCACTCTAGCCAAAAGAACTGCTATATGAGGAATGTAATACAGGATTTGACATGACATTGGAGATAACACTATTGCTTTCTCCCTTTACCGCCAAGTCAGATATCTTACAACACGGACGGGGATATCCGGTGATCTGCGGGGAAGAAAGAAGAAATCTGGACAAGCCTGAGTCAGATGGAGTCGACAGATGCCCTGAACTGGCACGACTTACTGGACTGATTGAAATATGTCTCAAGGTCAGGCATCCAAACAAGCTTATAGCTCGTTTAGTCTCCCACTTCTGCCTTAACATCCAGCCCCGGAACTTGTTTCTCTCATGTATACGACTTAGGCCGCTCAACGTCTGACAATTCTACAACATTAGAAACTCTTGCTATGATGATGAAAGTACAAATCTTCAAGCTGGACGGTTTGACTGCCTAACTAGGTGATTGAGTGTGGATCACACCCAACCCCCCCCCCAAACCTTCCCATGAAGGCGTTCTCAAGGTTGTCCTTGGCAGTCTGCCAAGAGAAATCTAGACCATATCATGCAGCTACAGATGGCTTCTATCGGACCGAATACCATATTCTATATTGGCGCTAGGAAGTTATCAATTTTTCCTTTTTGCCGCAACTCTATGCTGGGAGTCACACCTGCATTTGATTCACCCCCCACGGATATCAACTCCCGGGGTAGTTACTGGTACCAGCATCCTCTCCATCGACCGAAGTAGTCCGTGCTTTGTTAACGGTTAGACAGATACAAACTTTTCTGATGGTGTTACTGTGGCAAAAATAGGCAAAGGAGCCAAGAGACAGACTATTGCTGTTTTCTAAGACACCGAGAAGGTGAGAGCACGTCTTGGGCCAATGAGAAGGTCATAACCATCACTTCCAAGAGTACGATGGACTTAGTACGGAGGAGTGACCTGGCCATTTTATGTCAGTCTATTCAAACTTAACTATGGGGGGAAAATGCTGAGTTCGAATTATACAGTCGATCAACGGTTTAAGGCTAGTAGGAACTGTGTTACCTACCGTCAGCAGGAGCTAATATCACAGTCTATTCCCGCAAGCACATGGGGAATGCATGCGAGGTGCACACGTGGGCATTGACTGCAATATTCCCTGCAGCGAGTAGGGCGCCATGAGAACCTCAAACACTTGAATGAAGATCTCGTAGTCATTCTGTCCTTGTTGCTAGCCCCCACACCAAACTACCATCCAGATACAGCTCATCGATCTCAACTCTTAGTGAGCCTAATGCAAGGTTCACGATGTTGCGCTTCGAGGTTATGCCCCTAAAATCTACAGATTCAAATTTCTAGCACAGCTGAACTTCCTGGTGCCTGAGAGCCTCTTCTCGAACACCCCCGAGCTAGGCAGCGTTCGCGCCATGTTCTTGGCAACCTTTGTGGCTTCCAGACTTTAGGCATGTTTTACAGAAGAGAGATCTAATTTGCTAATGTCATGAGGGCACAATGGCTAACCTTATGGGGTTGATACGACCCTTAGATACTTGTGTTATAGATATAGTATCTAGTAGTATGCGGGAAATAAATGAATAATATACAAATACAAGGACATATGATTCCTTGACAATGAATCCTTCAAATTCATTTCTCTTAAGCTTCCTATGCTTAGTTCTTGGTAAGTTATAGCCTACGCCGTACTTAAGGGCTCTGACGCATGCACCACTCCGTACAGTAGAATTTAGAAACTACGGCAAATATACTGTATTTGGTTTCTAAAGACTATAATATAATAATCTCAGTACAGTGTTTACCGTGTAGGTTACTATGTTCCTGATCCCAAATGGAAGGCTCCAACCTTGTTAGAATAATGATTACTTCACTTAACACAATGATTTGGGAACGGCAAATCTAGTTAGACAACGTTAGACAACTGTCGAGCGTCTGAAATTTAAACTCCGCATTTTTTCCCGTGGGATGACTTTCCACTGCTTCCGATTTATCGAGACGTTGACCAGGCCTTGGCATCACACGATATATTCTGATTGGTTAGATTAAGAAATAAGCGACCTAAAGGTGGCATTGACATCTAACTCTGAGAACAAGACGCTAGCAAGCCGAGCCCTAAGTTGAGCTCAAATGTGACTATGATCAGGGATCTCTTCAGACCCTGCCTAGCGTTACGGAGTATTACGGACCTCAAGGTCCTTAGTTGTACAGATGCTACCTGTTTCATTATTCCGCGACTTTTTTTTTAAAAAAAATTCAGTATTGTACAATTTGATGACTAAGTGCCGTTGATAATAGAGATTAGCACCCAAGATCCATACAACCCGTTCGGATTTTACGTTTAAACTTAAGAAAAATAGCACTTGAGCAATGACTTTTAGTATATTGTTACTAGATGCCACCACTTTCTCCTGGTTGATCTAATCTGCCTGAATGCCCCATTGAACCTACGTCGTGTGACGCCAAGACCAGGTCAAGCTGCATGTCTTAGGTACCTAGCTAGATAACCGCATAAGGTACTCCGTCATAGCCCTGTGCAGACTGACCTATGTATGTACAGTACATACCTATCTTACCGGTCGGATTTACTTGATGACCCATTGAAGATTGCTACATGACGAGGGGTTCCAAAAGAGTTATATTGGTTTCTTTCTGGCGAATTATCACAATCTGTCTCTGCACGATGACTATTTCACGACCTGTAGCAACGCTACTTCCTCTTCAAGTGATCTCTTCAGAAAGAGTATGTTTATTAGTTAGAAGACAGTGAAACCTCTCGCTTTGAATTGTGGTGAAAATGGCTTTTATACAGCTTCCACTGGCTTCTCGCGGTGCTCTTCGTTCCTTTTGCATTGCTTCTCTGATTTTCAATTTTCTTCCTCACACATGCGAGGCATCAGTCCTTTCCAGTCGCAATGGCTATTGGAAGGACCATCACTTGTCTTTTGGACTTGGTGGTTCCTCTGTTCGAGAGATCATGATCAAAAGAGCTTCCAATCAAACTCTTGCTTTTAACGGGTTTCAACTCGCGGAAGACCAATCCCTGGCAGGCCTTGGCCTGGACTATGACTGTGAGCAGACACTGTATCAAACTCTTTATTGCGATGATCTCGTCAGCACGTTATCAGACCCAGTTTACCATGACAGTCCGGGAGACACAGCAGTGACCGATTCTGTGTGTGATGCTGGCTGCCAGGCTGCTCTGGTAAAGTTCCACAACAGCGTTGTTGAGAAATGCGGGGCGTCACTCGAGATACTTCCTGGATTCCCTGCGCTCGCATTCATCGATAGTGTGTGGGGTGGTTGGAACGAAACGTGTTTGAAGGACAATCAAACAGGGCAATACTGCAATGGCGAGTCCTATGCCACTTGGAGACCACCATAGCTACAGAAAAGGCAAGGAAGAAGGATGAATTCGAACATCTCATGGCAGATATCATCGATGCGTGGCCTCAGGTGGAAGATATATCTGAGATGCCAGATGACCATCTTTGTTCATACTGTTATGCTGCAAAACTGCGGACGATGCAACAATCTCCTTATTCCGCTTATGATGAGGTTTACAAAGAGAGATTGGACTATGTCATTTCTCGTACGTCTCTGTGATAATAACTCCACCATCTCCTGCATAGGAACTGACAGGATAATGTCTAGGCTGTGGCCTCCCGAGCATGGGTACCAATCCTTTGGATGGAGGGATCCGTATTAACGGAACAGATGGCAGTACATGCGCCACCGGCAATTGGTATACCGTGCAGGATGCGGATACCTGTGATTCAATTGCCTTGGCAAACCACATCTCATCGGGATCCCTGTATGAAATCAATCCCACTCTCTACAACTGTGATAATCCAGGCGTCGGTTTGCAACTTTGCCTTCCTCTGGCTTGTGAAACAATTTATGAGGTCCAGCCAACAGATAATTGCACTTCTATCGCGTCCAAAAATTCCATTTCGTGGCTAGATATCATCTCCTACAACGGCATGATCGATGATTACTGTTCGAATGTCGTTGGCGCCAAGCCAAGCTTCGGTCGCATTCTTTGTGTCTCCCCACCTGGTGGCTATTTCAACAGCACGCCTGGTAACGGGACCGGAGGAGGAGTTGGCGGCCCAGGTGGTAGTGGTGATGGCTATGCTGATTATCATGTTGATCCTCCCGAGGGTGCTAAACTCGCCCCTGGAACAACTACAGCGTGTGGCGGGTTCTATACAGCCAGAGATGGTGATAGTTGTCGGACAATTGTCATCAACGCCAACACTCCCATGGGCCTGTTTCTCGCTGCCAACCCGTCCCTGACATCTGCAGAAACTTGTGACTCGGAGTTGAGTGCTGGATTGACATATTGCGTTCACCCGACCCGGAATTGGAATCAGACCATCCCCACTCCAACAACCTCAAGCACAACGATCCCCCCTACAAGTTCAAGTGTTTCGAGTACTACGACACCGGTACCATCCGCGACCCCTACGAAAGTCCCCTCTCCCAATGGGTTGTGTGGCACAGAATACACCTGTCTCGGCTCGGGCTTTGGAGACTGTTGTTCGACGTGGGGTTACTGTGGAAGCACAAGTGACTATTGTGCACCAGGTCTCTGCGATCCAAGCGCTGGGAGATGTGATGAAGGGAATCCCATCTCTCAGGACGGTCTCTGTGGATCCAACTCGCCAGTCAATGCCACCTGTGCGGGGAGCAGCTTCGGTCCCTGCTGCTCCAGCAGCGGTTATTGCGGAAGCACTGTAGAGTATTGCGCCTCTGGCAGGTGTCAACCTGAGTTTGGAACATGTTCCAGCGGGCCTCCGGTCAGTAGGATGGCCTATGTGGCTCCAATTCCCCCAATGGTGCTACTTGTGCTGGCAGTCAGTTTGGTGACTGTTGCTCGACCTATGGGTATTGTGGAAGAACAGCTAATTATTGTGCTGCTGGAAACTGTCAGCCACAATTTGGTGTGTGCTCGTAGTTTCCAAGGCAGGACTAAGTACCATGTACTGTTAAGTAGGTTGCCTAAGTTAGTACCCGGGGCAAAAATAGGCATAAGAGACTATTTGTACGGAGTCATATGAATTCACGATGTCCTTTATCGAACGGAAACTATGATATACAGGCCTTGTTACACTATGTACGCCTAATAGCAATGAAATAGCCAAAATATCGTCCGCTATCGAAAAACCGGCTGTCTAGGGTTGAATGTTAGGTACGTGAGGATTGCACAGATTTTCCGGATACATCGCGAGAATATCCTGGTACATACGGAAATACATTTTCCCTAGTAAAATTCGCATAGATTATAAAGGCTTTATATCCTTTATGTTTCTTGAATAGTAAAAGTGCCAGTTCATCACGGCATATCCTTGTCAGTCTCCGCGGGCCGGAGACATAAAATGACTCTATTTTTGATACGTCAAGTGACTAGAGAGGTACAATTTTGCCTTGCCAGTTCCGGCCTCTCTCCCTATTCCTTATCCAAAAACAACATTCGTCCACGCACTGCTACCAAACCATTTTTGTGAACAAAAGGCACTATTAACCCCATAAAGTTTCGAGCTTAAAACTTATCCATTTAATTCATCCAATCCTGTCGGAGTCACTGGTTTCCACATTTGGGGAAAATACCCACATTACCAGCGAGGGAATCACATGGCGGATTCCACCTCGTCCTCTGCCACAGATACCAGTGTCCATGACCCGCAGAAGTGGATTCAGTCGCTGAAAGACTTCCCGCTTCATGAGGCCGCCCGCAACGGAGATCTGGCGGTGCTGCGGTCGCTGTTGGACTCTGGCACAGACCTAGAAGCCCGCGACTACAATCGAGAAACGCCACTCCACGCAGCAGTACTGTCTGGGCAAGCTGACGCTGTACAACTTCTGCTGGTTCGTGGCGCCAATACGGAAGCGCTTGGGCCGGATGAATACGGACAATTGCGCTTTACGGCTCTTCACTTGGCCGCCCGGGATGGAAGGGATCAAGTTGCTAGATTGCTTCTGGAAGCGGGTGCGGACAGAAAAGCAAAACAGGGAGGTCGCCCCGGCTATACCGCACTCGAATTGGCTGCCGAATCTGGCAACGAAGGTGTAGTGCAGATTCTTCTGGAGAAGAGTGACTCTCATCATTTCGATGTATCGGAGCGGGAATCTGCACTTGTTCTTGCAGCGAAGAACTGGCATCCCAAGGCGGCACACGTGCTTATAGATGATGAAATTAGACAGCAGGCGCTGAATACGGCTTTATTTGAGGCGGTAGGCCCTCTCACATGGGACTACATAATTCCGGAGTCACCAGAGGTTGCAGAGGAGGGCTGGGCGATGCAGATTGCTGTGCTGAAGCTCTTGATGGATGCAGGGGCAAATCCTAATTTCAGAGAGCAGCACTCGGGACAAACGGCTCTCCATAGAGCCGCAGGTGATGCGGGGATGAGAGAAGCTGTCCAGTTGCTGTTGGAAAGGGGAGCATATGTCCATATATCTGATCTTGATGGAAGGACGCCACTGTTTCAGGCAGTGAGAAGTGGTAGTCTAGCCATCGTGAAGCTCCTGATCCAGAAGGGCGCAGTTGTTACAGTTACGGACAACTCAACGTGGACTCCACTGCACCGGTCAGCCTTCTATGGCCCATCTCCAGTCGTCCAATTTCTGTTGGACCATGGAGCTGACCCGGTTGCGAAAGATGCCGATAAAGAAACACCATTGCACAAGGCAGCCGAGGGTTGTCAGACAGATATCATCCGAATCCTAACCGAACACGGAGCGGATGTTAATGAGAGGACTTCAAACGATTGGACCCCTTTGATTTTTGCTGCCAATGACGAGAGACTTCCCGAGGAGCGTTTTTCTACAGTCAACTTCTTGCTTGAAAGAGGTGCGGATGTTCGAGCACAGACAATGGAAGGCTGGACAGCGCTGCATAGAGCCGTCGTGTGTCAGGATTTGGCCTTAGTCGAGCTTTTGCTTCAGCATGGAGCCGACACAACTGCTGAAGCCGCCAGCCATATGGCTAAGGAATTCTTTACCGGTGCCCGTCTCCGAGAGCACATGGAGACCTTAAGAGTATCCGAAGGATCTGATTTAAATCCCTTGGTATCGCACGAGACTGCACTACACTGGGCCGCCGAAAGGGGACCAAGAGAGGTAGTGCAGCTTCTTCTCGACTATGGGGCTGATGTAAACGCACGAGATAGCTCGGGAGCAACACCTTTGATCCGGGCTGTGAAGAATGGAAAAGTTCAGGGGTGGGAAATCAACCCTGATGTGATCAAGCTACTACTCGAGAATGGAGCAGAGGAGCAGGTGAAAGACGTCGAGGGCAAAACTGTGCGAGACTGGGCCCGCCATAGAGATTTCAGATTTGACTGGGAAAGAAGAAGTATACATCAAACTGTCCCGGTAGTAACATAGAGCGCGATTTATGCTTCAGGTGGGTGTGGAGGATTTGGTCCTCTAATGTCCTTGGTTAATTCAAATCTGTGCGCCATACAATAAAGTTGTCCAAGTCAATTAACTGCATCGGTAAACCCAGTCGTAGGGACTGGAATATATACCTTCAGGTGGCATTGACTGCAATCCTGGAAGGAATTATTCAGTGGTATGGGATTCACAACTTAACACCCAGAAGTGTATTTGAATTTTTTCGAAATGTTTCTGGAATGTGCCTTTGTGGTGAGGGCTAGTCTGTGGCTGGCGGGCTCCGCCACGGCGGTGATAAATCCGCGGTCCGATCTCGATCTCTCACCTAGAAAACATTCACAATCTCTGACCATCAGGCAGGTGCCCGCCGGACATCCACAAGGGACCTCCAGGCGTCCTACATTCACTGACTCCTAAGGATGCTGCAGCTTCATCAATCTGTCGACTCAGTCTACGATGCAGCATCCTCTTTCGTCGCAGACACAAGAACCACCGCTGATGACCACCTTCCACATGGTGCTCTAGCATGTCGCTTCCAAGCCCCAGACTCGAGTCGTTGCCTAATGAGCTCCTCGGCGAGATCATCTTGAACCTGTCTACGGATCCTCCGTCGACATCCAGACTCCATGAGTCCCCCAGCCTTGGGATCACCGAGTCCCAGACGAGAGACCTGAAGCACCTCTCCTACACCTCCTCCCGGTTTCATCAGCTCGTGCGGCCTCTGCTTTTCAGGCATGCTCGCTTTAACCTGGAAGACCTGGACGAATTCCTCTCCTTTATCAAACAGTCCGGGCTGAGTCGACATGTCAAGTCCATTGTGGTCATCGGGAGCGACACGGACGCAGGCCGGAGGGACGCATTCTGGTGGCATCGGGTTCTGAGCGAGCTCGATCCATTGCGCATCACCATCGTCGCTACACCGTTGCTCCTCGGAGATTTGGCAACTACAAGAGTCACGGAGGCGCATAGCTGGGCATTCGACATCCCACTGCAGATCCTGCATCTGGAGCAGGACATTTCCGTGCACGACCGCTTCGCCGTCTCTCCCGAGCTGACCGGGCGCGAGAGCCTCTTTCGCGCACGACCATGGGCCTCGTTCTTCTTCAACGAGTCTTCCTTCCTCAGAGCCTACAACCACTACGAATACTTTCTCCTCCGGGTCCCTTCCTTGTTCGAGAAATGGGGCGCCATGACTTCCGCCCGCCTGCGCACAGGGGATTTGCCAGACCCCCTCCCCTCCCTCAGTCGCCTGACTTCGTTCCGCTACACGGCGGTGTTCCCCTTCTACAATCATGTCAGATTGGTTCTGAACGCGGTCGAGATGATGACCAACTTGCGCTCACTGAGCGTGCAGCTCGCGCCCTGCCGGAACGACAAGATCCTTGAGGAGGAGCAGCGCGGATCAATGGATCCCAACGACCCGTGGATGGAGATCCTCACGGGATACTCGCTGATCGCGCATTCGGTCATGCTACTCGGTCAGACAGGTAACCTGGAAAGGTTTCAGGCGTGCGACTACGAGCTGGACGCTCTTCAGTCGGATCTGGCCGCCCTCGCGGGCGACGTTCTTGCGGACAGTGGGTGGATCCATGATGGTCACGGAACATGGACCATCGCTAAAGTAAAGGGGACGCCCGTTGGGCAAAACTAATCAAATGACGAGATGGCAACGCAGCACGGCCATCCGAACAGAGAACTTGCCTGTCTGCAAGCGATTTCTGAGATACTTACTGTTATCGAATCTGTACCCCATAACAACGGGAATAATAAATACATATTCCTCATGTGATGAGGAATAATCACAAACAATCCAATATCCTTTCAAACTCCGTCGCACCGCTTAAGGTTCAAGACCCACCCACAAACAAAAAATCAACAATTTTAAGAAAGTCAAGCTCCAGGAGCTGGACTTTTGACGCCATGCTCACACGCGGACTCGAACCGCGGACCTCATGATTACTAGTCATGCGCTCTACCAACTGAGCCATGCGAGCTGTGATTGGGGTTAGTGAGCGTCGCGGAGAGCAAATCTGCGGAATGGAACGATGAAGCGGAAAGGTTTTCCCGCTTGCCGCTTCTTGATTACATTCCAACAGCACAATAATGGGCATCTCTATCTGTGTCCTGTGTTTTCCGCTCGGCTTCCAATATCTACGGAGTATTTCACTTATTTGACTAACTGCTCCCTGATTAATTAATATCTTTCCACTTCGTTGAACTCGGTTCCATTCATGACACATAGGTACCTAATCTATCCTATCTACCGGGAGCGTCCTCAAGTAGGAGGGACTGCGACAAGGGAACATTAAAGCAAACAACGATAATAGTCATACTCCATCCGCGTCAGGGTTTCCCAGACGTATGTATGTATATCGACATCAAGCAGAGAGAACTGAACAAGCGAATCATACAGTAGACGAAATAATAAACCATGGCAATAACATAATCCTTCGCGATTAGATGAGTGGAATCGTGCGCGGAAGGGTTCCTCTGCCTCGAAGAGCAGATAAAAAAAAAAAGGGGGGGGGGGGGGGGGGCGATGAACGCGTTCAAGCAGAGACGGAGCCCACGTTTCTCCGCGAGTACGGGTTCGGCGCAGGAATACCAGCCTTGCGCTTCGACTGGGGCTTTGGTCTGGAGAGTGTGTATCTGTAAAAGAAAAAGCAGAAACTGTTAGCATTCTCGACCGTTGTTTGCAGCTACCTAGAGATCTGGGCTGGGTTTGTAAAAACGTACTTGGCAAATGCCCTCGAAAGGGCCTTCCTGCAGCTGACTTTCTGGCTGTTGATGAACGACTCGACCGTCACCGCGATAGCGCGGTCGATGTCCTGCGACGAGCAGTAGTCCGACAGGCGCATCTTGCAGAAGGCCTCTGCGATACGCATGATGGCTTCCAGGTGACGGACCTGTTTTCAAGAATGTTAGTATTGTGTCATTGGATAATGTTATAGATAAACATACCGTGATCGGATAGGCACCCGTGGCCAAGGACTCTCTGCGCATATCGGCGAAGAGTCTCGCGATCTTGTCCTGGTCGATCTGGTACAGCTTCGGATGACACCTCTCGCGGGCGTAGAGAATGTACTTCCGCAGCAGCTCCTGCGGGATCTCGCCCTCCTTCTCCTCCTCCTCCTTGCGCTTCGCTTCCTCCCTCTTCCGCACCTCCTCCTCGGTGAGCGGGAGACGGTTGCCGTTCTTGTCGATCCGGTATCCTTCCTCGTCGATGCGGTTGCCGTCCGCGTCGACGAGATTGCCCTCCTCGTCCCGTTGGGGTCGGGTGGGGTTGGCGCGGTGGTGCGACTCGACGACGAAGCTGGCCAGGCGCTCGTCTTCGGTCGGATCGACGGTGTCGCGGATGACGCAGAGGATGTCGAAACGGGACAGGATGGGCTCGGTGAGGTCGACGTTCTGGGAGAAGGGGAGCGTGCTGTTGTAGCGGCCGCCGATGGGGTTTGCGGCCGCGATGACGGCGCAGCGGGCTTGGAGCGTGGTGACGATACCGGCCTTGGAGATGGAGATGGTCTGCTGCTCCATGGCCTCGTGGATCGAAGTACGGTCCTGGTCGTTCATCTTGTCGAACTCGTCGATCAGGCAAGTTCCGCGGTCAGCAAGCACCAGGGCACCACCCTCCAGCGTCCACTCGCTCGTCAAGGGGTCCCGACGGACGCTGGCTGTGAGACCAACCGCACTGGCGCCTTGACCGGTCGCGAAGACAGCGCGATGAGCTGTCTTTTCGACGTATTTGAGGATCTGGGACTTGGCTGTACCGGGGTCACCGAGCAGAAGCACGTTAATGTCGCCACGGATCTGCATCTTGCCTTGGGCTTCCTTGCTCACGCCTCCGAAGAGCGAAAGAGCGATCGCGGTCTTGACATCCTGGTGACCGTAGATACTCGGGGCGATCGAGCGTATGATCTTATCGACAATATCTGGATCCCTGGATAAGGCTCGGATCTCGCGCTCATCCTCTTCCGTCAAACGGAAACCGGCCAGCTGGTCGTGCGACTTGATAACATGGTTCGCTTCCAGGATGGTGGAGAAGACGGGGAAGCCGTTCTTGTTGTTGAGCTGAGCGTCGTAGCTGTTCCGGTAGATACCGGTGACTTCGATCTCGTCTCCTGGCTTCGCAGAGTCGATAAGGTCGGCGAGAAGGATAACCTCTCGCTGACGTGGCAGTCGTCCCGGAGGGACGGAGCCCGGGGATTCTTGCAGCGTCAATTTCTGATAGTTCCGATACACGGTCTTCTCCGAGTTCATGGTAAATGGGCCCTTCGATTGGCAGTTCTGACAGTACGAGATCTTAACTTCCGCGCTCGCCTCCTGCTGGAACGGGCCAAGTGTGATACCACACTTGTTGCAGAGGAACATCACGTATTTCAGCTGAGGGAACACACCGGTTCTCCGTGTGACGACTCCGCTGACACGGACGAGACAGTTGAGGTGCGACTGGCGCAGTTCTCGCAGGGTATATGTAATAGGAAGGTCGGTGATGCGCACATGGATCTCGTTGTGGATATCATGATACTGAGGGTAGTGGAACAAGGTAACGTCAAGAGCGGCCTGATCGAAGACCTTCAAAACCTCCGTGGGCTCATTCGCAAGGAAATATGCAAGAGTTGCCTTGCTTTCACTCAGATGCTCGTAAGAAACTTCCAGAGAGGCCGAGTTCACTTCACCAAGGGTGCGGATCCTGTTTCCGTAGACTGAACTACCATTGGAATCGGTATATTCAGTAAGGAAAGCCTTGAACTCGCGGTAGATGGAGCGCAGGACTTGTGGCTGCAAGATCCAGTCCGTGATATTCGACGCCTTGACATCGGCCAACTCTTCAAGGGACAGCTCCTCTTCCATGATGTCTTCGCCCATCTCGATATCTTCGCGATCCTCATCGTAGTGATGCCTTCGTCGACGAGGCTGCCTGGCAAGGTCTATGTTACCATCGTCGTCATCATCCTGCAGGAACGCAGCAGGCATGCGGCGGCGGCGCGCAAGTTCCCGATCTCTCTTGTTCAAGCGCGCTTCCAGCTCTCGACGGGCCCCGATATCGAGCTCCTCATGCTCGCCTTCATCGTCGATTATGGAGCCCTCGTATCGCTGGGGCCCCACATCACGGTAATCTCTCTCGAAGTTATCTCCAAAGAGATCAATTCCGTCCTCGTCCTCCGCCATCTCATCGATGTCGTCAATGTCGCGGATTATTTCATCTTCCTCGTCGCGGTCGTCTTCATCAAAAGGAAGTACCGGAGGGGAGGATGGAGGGGCTATGAGAGAATATCAGTCAAGTCATCTCGGCAATTAGTCAGTCGTCTTGGTTCAGAGGACTTACGGCTGGATGGCGGGGCGACTGAGGAGGTTTCATCATCAGGTTCTCTGTCTCTTTTCCGTCGGTTCAGGTTGCCCAGACCGCGATTCCCGGCCGAGGCGCTGGGACGGAGAGGTGAACTGTATCATTTGTATGTCAGTCTCTATGAGTGCACAAATGCTGCAGGATGAAAGGTTTTATCTCGTCCACGTATCATAAGGATCGGCGCGGAGCGGTGGGCTATTATCGACTGACCTCATGGTGTACCCTCAGATCAGAGTGTGCGCTCAAGCATTCGAGGTGAATTAGGGATTATAGTCAACGGAGTAAATGTGCGCGCACACAGATACTGCGTTGAAGCAGGTCGGTTGCGATTTGCAAACAGGCGGCGTTAAGCTGGAAGGGAGAGGAGCTTGGCTGCTGCAGGCCTGGTGGAGTTTGATGTGGCCCGAACAGCGACGCGTCGTGGACGCGCTTCACGACGCGTAAATTTCAATTAAACCCCGATCGGGAAAGGCCCGTTTTCCAAATCACGAATCCTCAACACAGTACGGTGGACTTGATATCGCGGGGTAAATTGCATTAATGCTGTGGGTGTTTTGCATATCCCCTGCCCGGCTTAATAGTCAGTGTTTGGGGAAAGACATTTCTCTTGGAAAATTGTTACCTGATATCGTAACATAGGGTTTCCCAGTGCCTAGGTGTAAAGCAAGCCGAGTTTACAAGGCAACTGCTCTTTCACTCTTAATAATTGACAAATAGGAGGATAGCACGTTTAGCTTGGCCTAAACAGAGATGTTCTAGCTTCGGAAACTAGGGCGTTTTCACGCTGCATTATCGTTTCAGATCCCTCTCCTACACGAGGAGCATAGTGGGGCAGAACAGCGTGTGTAGATGTGTTTTTACAGCCGAGATTTCTCTTCCCTCTTCTTTCTCTTTTTCATTTTTGCCTGACTAGGCACATCTGAAGAATGGATGAAATTGCAGCGAGGGCCAGCCCAAATCTTCAGGTTATCGGGACGGTCTGAAGCTAACACTGCCATACACTTGTCAATGGACATACACCGATTATTGAAAGCTCACAAAAGACACGGGAAATATGATATCTGATCAAAGACATCTACAGCGCTGTGCGAACCTTCGCGAGTGACATGTCGAGTGCTGTACAGCGCTGTGCGATGCAAACCAGGCAAACAAGTTGGAGTGCCTCGCGCTCCGCGCGTCAGCCGGACGCGGCCTCGGAGACCGAAGGCTGAGCTCCAGCGGCAACGAGATGCTGCTGCAAACACCATTGCACGCCTTTTATCCATCATTTGTTCATTGATTTGTGGTCGCTGACCCGATTGATAAAAAATGGATAACCAGGAGGCCTCCCAGTCTTCCACAGATACTCAACACCAGAATGGCGACAAAAGCAGCGGTCGCCGCCGGGAGAGCATTGCCTCCGAGGACTCTCAGACGGCAAAAGAGTACGTTATCAATTCCCTTAGCTTCCTGACGAATTATTGCGATAATCGTACTAGTTTAGATGGTATCAAATGATGCTGACTCACTGTTTCTGGCAGGTACATTGAGAACCAACTAAAGCTCGAAGCCGATGCGCGCGAAGTCCTCCCATATGTAAGGAGCCGACAACGTCGTGGCACTCCATGACCGCTAATAAGGAAATTCAGTCCTTCGATACCTGCACGCAGCCTTTGGGCCCCCTTCGCCAGAGCGTCTTCGCTTGCATGACCTGTAATCCACCTCCCGCCAATCCCGATGAGCCTTACACCGCTGCCGGAGTCTGCTACTCCTGCTCCATCTCCTGCCACGGCGAACATGAGCTCGTCGAGCTCTTCACCAAGAGGAATTTCGTCTGCGACTGTGGAACGACTCGCTTCCCGTCGACGTCACCATGCACCCTTCGAGTCGATCCCAAGACGGGCAGAAAGGGCGTCCATTCCCAGGAGCCAGCCCCGGGAAACAAGTACAATCAGAACTTTCAGAACAGGTTCTGCGGGTGTGGGGAAATTTACGATCCGCACAAGGAGAAGGGCACGATGTTCCAGTGTCTTGGACTAGGGACTGTCGAAACGGGCGGGTGTGGGGAGGACTGGTGGCATCCGGAATGCCTTGTCGGTCTTCCTCGTGGTTGGTACAAAGCCGCGAAGCAGGAGGGATTAGACCAGAATGGAGAGAAGAAGGCCGCGATAGCGAACGGAGATGAAGAGGAGGACGAAGAGGAAGAAACGCCTCTTCCTCCCGGATTCCCGGGAGAAGATGACTTTGAGACCTTTATCTGCTATAAGTGTATCGAGTCGAATCCATGGCTGAAGCACTATGCTGGAACTCCAGGGTTCCTGCCACCAGTCTATAAGGACGGAGGGCTTAAGGGCCCAGGCGGGGGAGACCGCTCCGAAGCCCCTGCTGATACAAAGCAAGAGGAGCAGACGAACGGCGCAAAGAAACGCAAGGCGGACGACGATGTCGAGGAAGAACCGCCATCGAAGCGCACGAAGGAAGACGGCTCTGATGAGTCCCAAGAGAAAAAGCCAGCATCCACAGAATCCGAAGCGCCTAAACATAAGCATGATAACCTTCCGCCTACTGCTCCTTCAGGCACGTTTTCACTCTTCGTCAAAGAGGACTTCCGCGACCACCTCTGCCACTGCCCAGACTGTTTCCCGAACCTGATCACCCACCCACAACTCCGAGAGGAGGAAGAAACATATGAACCCCCGCTCTCCGAAGACGGTGAGGCCAACGGCGGCGGCAGCCAGGGCACCGGAAGCCTTCTTGAACGGGGCGAGGCAGCACTGAGCGCTATGGATCGCGTCAAGGCCATTGAGGGTGTCATGGTCTATAACCATCTCCGGGACAAAGTGAAGGAATTCCTGAAGCCATTCGCGGAGAGCGGCAAGCCCGTCAGCGCGGAGGATATCAAGGCTTACTTTGAAAAGCTGCGGGGTGACGATCAGGCGATAAAGGATGCAAGACGTCGCGCATATGCCGCCGCTAATGGAGGATCAGGAAGTGACGGGGATGGAGACAACAGAAGGGAACAAAGTGGTATGTTTCAACCCCTCACCAGCCTCTACCGGGCCGCTCATTTGAGACATCGTAAGAACTATGACTGACTGCTGAACAGGTTACTAATAGTTTTGGGCACGTTTATTTGAACTAATGCTATCATGGAATATGACGGTTGGGAAGGGCTACGGGTACGATCTGGGAAACCTGGGAACATCGAGGGGAACTTGGGACTTTTCCGGCGCAAGAACGTGTGAGGAAGGGATGTGGATTGTGATGATTAATATTAGTCTGTGCTTGAACCATCCATTAACTACAACATAATATTAAAATTGAGATGCACTCAATTTTTAAGGAGATTGCTGTTCCTTTTCTTTTCATTTTAGCAGACTTGTTTCTTCATTGAATATTTATTACTCATATAACCATTGAATCCAACAATAAGATCGGTCTCCATGACGTGATATACAAGTGCACGTCGACAAACTCGAGCCTTCCCCTTCTCTGTGAGATAAACGACAGACCCTCTGAGCGTTCCAATCGAAATGCGGAGTCCGTTAAGTGACAAAAAGACGGGAAAATAGCGACTCGTGAAGGCCAAATATGGGCGGTGATAAAGTCGGAAACGGATAGAGGTACCCCGAGGAATGTAGTCCGTCGACGTAAAAACAATCAACCAGAACCAGATTCATCCACAACCCGAGCCCTAACCCCCCTGTTCGGATGCCCCCCCATTTGCGTATCCCGGATAAGTATCAAAACCTCAGGATTTCCTCCTCTTCTTTTTCATCATTGCATTTCGTACCGATCGAGGTCTGAGGAACAGCAAGTCGGTCCCCGCCCGAATCATAATCTGCGCCATGGATTTCGATTCCGTGATCGACGTCAGCAGAAACAGCTGAATCTTCCGAACGTGAAGCGCCAGGGCCCTCGATGGATGCCATGCCGGTCAACGTGTATGCTGGTGCCGACGTGCTTGGTACCGATGGACTTGCGCCAGCCCATGTAGAAGCCCATTTTGGGTTGAATGTGTAATTATCTCTTCGAAGATTGAATTGGATTGACTCCTCTTCTTTTCGTATATGTTGGCCAGCAGCGTTACTGGCGGCGCGAACAACAAAAAAACTTGTAGATTGGAGTGAGTTTATAAGAGCAGCGGTGTATGTAAGGTAGGTAAGTAAAGAAGGTATATTCAGGTTTAAGGATGACTTGGAAGAATGGATGCTAAGAAAGATTGGACGAGAGTCAAGTATTATATATATATACATCATTGTGTACCCATTCCCCCCTGCTGCAGAAATCAGATCTGCAGCATTCCAAAAAGCCCAACCCAGCCACGCCCACGCGCGCTGCTTAAACTTCATGCAGCACGCTTCTTCAGTTCTCCCCGAATCAGACGCAGCGGCTGTCCACTGTGGCTGGGAGGTGGATGACGTTGCTCGAATCACGGAGGCCTTGGCCCTGCTGATCCACTCCGATCTCCAATTAATATTTAATCTGTCGTTACTGTTAAACGTCCTCTAAGATCCACGGCACTGGGCAGCGCTTCTGGAGTTGCTGGTGTCTGGGGCGTTGAAGTGAGACCTGCAAGCAAGCGCGTCGCAAAGCTACTTCATTTCTGCAACCCTCTTACCAATGAAAACGCTGACTTGATGGTTGACAGTAATCTGTTGAAAACTATCTGCAAAACCAAGAATAGAGCAAACTTCTCTTCTTGGACCTCTCAATCTTCCCCCTCACGTGTTCCAGATTCTCCATTACTGTCAGAGTATTCGAGTGCTTTGGACCGTACGTCTCCTCCACTACCACTGATGCCTGTTGATAGAGGTCTTCAGCTTCCTCGAACCTCTTCTGCGCGAAATAGACATTTGCCAGCTCGTTGGCTACAGCCATGGTCTTGTAATTCCTTGACCCCAGCGTCTCTCCAAACCCTTTCAACGCTCGCAGATACATCTCTTCGGCCTTTTTCAATCTCCCTTGACGGAAGTATATTCCACCAAGGTTGCTGACGGCAGACAAGGTCGAGGTATTCTCAGAACCCAGCGTGGCCTCAAACGACTTCACCAGGTGAACGGCCAGCTTTTCAGCTTTCCGAAGCTTTCCCTTCTCGATGTATATGTTTATCTTGTTGCCAAGGATCGCCAGGGAATGCATATTCCCCGGCCCGTACATATCGTCGAGACCTTTCTGTGCTATCTCGTACATGTCTTCCGCATCCTTCAGTCGCCTCTGAACCCAGTACAGATTCCCCAAGCTCTGCACTATGTTCAGGGTGATTTTGTTGTGATACCCCAGTCTATTCTTGGCCATGCTCATTGCCATTTCTAACGTCTGTCTGGACATCTCCAGCTTGTTCTGATCGTAATAGATCGTTCCCAGCGCCGTTAATGTTTCAATTGTGGACGGATGTTCTGTCCCCAGAATCTTGCTCTTTTGCACAAGCGACAGCTTGCACATGGATTCCGCCTCCCCCAGTTTCCCAAATTCCTGGAAAACAAGGCCCACGTAGTGGCTCGAGTCTGCCAGCCATTTCATTTCCACACCCTTATTGAAGTCAGACTCGAATTCCTGCACCAATCTCAGGACTCGATCGCAGTGAGGGAATAGTCTCCGCAGTATCGTCGCAGGTCTATCTTTGCCCTTATCGACGATCGCAGATGCCACCGTGATTATGACAAGTTGAAAGATCGACTTCCTTTCGTCCAGCTTTCTATTGAAGCACCAATCATGAACGACAGGATGCATGGAGAAAGTTGAAAACTCATTCCGTGGTTCCAGCATCGAATAGTCTAAGAGAGTTTTGATTGCTCTTTTGAAGTTCAACTCGCCCTGTATGCACACTCTAAACCAATCAGGAATGTTGTTCGTCTGTTCCGCCTCCTCAGTCAGAAGGGGTGAGAATAGACCATACCAAATATCCCAAGACGAGAGACAGGAGCAGACCTGCAGCAGTTTTGCCGCGTTCGAATCTTCATTTTCAACCTGCCTGTAAGACAGTTCCCACGTTGTTACGACTGGCTGTGAATCGTTCTGCAATAATGATTTCGAAGTCTCCTCAAAGAGTCTAGACCACGTCTCACGATAGTATCGAAGGTATTCGTCTACGCTCGAGTTCGTCTGGTGCATGAAAGCCCCGGCCTGAGCGAGAGCGAGGGGAAGGCCACCAAGTTCCTTCACGAGTTCCTCTGATCCTTCCACTGGTCTACCTATGTGGGAGTGGAGAAGTCTTGACCCTTGCTCAGGGGTCATTCCTTGAAGTCTCAGGGACTTTCCAAGCTGCCCTAGGCGGGTTAGTCGAGTAGTCACCAAGATCGAGCCTTGATCAGCGTTTGGAAAATATGAGACTACATCATACGCGTCCGCATCCTGCAATGACTGATCCCGATCAACGTTGTCGAAGATCAGTAACCATTTGTTGTTTCCAGACTCGGTGAACCATTCAAGGACATGCTTCACGACGAGGTCGATGTCCTGGGATGATCCATCTCGGAACCTTCTGCACGCTTCTGAGAGGTGCTCATCAGGCAGCTGGAGAGCGATATCGGCGATGCACTGCTCTAAGTGGTACTTTGTATCTCCATTCAACCAGAACACAGCACTGAACGTCCGCTGGTGCTTTCTGGCAAACTCAAGGGCGAGCTGGGATTTGCCGCTACCACCAACGCCATGAAGCACAAACACTTTGCGACGCATTTGTTTTGTGGAACCGGGCAATAGATGCTGCTCGATCTGTTCAAGCTCACTGTTGCGTGGGATAAACTCTTTTATGCTGGGTGTTCTCTGGAGCTTGAAGGCGATTCTATACTTGTCATCGATATCATCATTTTCTATTTTCAATTAGCCTATCTGTTCGAATTGGGGGTCTGGGAATACGGACTTTCTAACTCTTGCGGCACCTTTCCGCAACGTCGCATCTGATGAATGACGCTTTCCGTCTGCACATAGCGTCGAGTCGCTGCCACAATCTCCGCGATCTTTGACGCTTCCTCCAGACGAATGTTCTCCAGGCCGTGGGGCACATTGAACCGGAAATACCTGTTGGTCCTGCACAGATGCGGGTGCATCCTCGCGAACGACTGCGCCGTCTTCTCGGTCTCCGTCGCGATCGAGCGCAGCGACCTGCTGATCTGGAACAGGCTGGATCCGAATCTCTGGACAGCGGGCACTCCCGTGCCGATCGATATCAGGCAGTTCAGGTTCCGGTCGAGGACTTCTTCCGACCACACGTACTGCGCTTCGCTCCAGACCTCGTGCACGGGGTTATTCGCCCCGGTGGCGCCGTCCAGGAACTCCTCGCCGAGAGGACCGATCTTGATCGGTTCGAAGAACGACGGTGCTGCGGATGTGGCTCTGGCGGCTTCCCAGACCTTGGTCGTGTGATATAGATCTGAGGAACCCTGCGAGGGATAGCTGGTGAAGTGCACCACGTCCCGTGTTTCCTGTGCCGTGGCACATACAAACCTGAATCAATTCTATTAGCATGTCAATCTTGCTGTGGAAGTATGTATTGCTCCCAGCCATGACCGACTTACACCTTACAAGCCGCATCCTCATCCTTTAGGAGCACATTCTCGTCGAACCCCTGCTGGACGATGACCTCCTTGATGGCGCGCTCCAGTTCCTGCGTGTCGAACCGCCCCTGGATCTCCCCCCTCAGGGTGAATCGGTGCCGTTTCTTGGTGAAGATCCGCGTCGACAGTGCCAGGTAGGCGGCGATGCAGTCGTCGATGTCCATCCTCAGCCTTCCCAGCATGATGGCAATCAGTCTGCATATTAATCATCGTTAGTAGATCATCACCTTCCGTGATCATCTGCTATAGGTATGCGTCCAAGGCGTCGATGAGAGAACATATATATATGCAAAGAAGCTATGAAAAGCCAAGAACACACCCACCCGCCCGTACTCGTGCCCCCGATCATATCGAAATACTCGCACGGCTTGGGCGGCTTGCTGCTGCCCCCCTGCTGCCGCCGCTCCTCCGCCGTCATCACCTCCATCAGCTGCTTGAGGATGTACAGCGATGATAGTCCGCGGACCCCGCCGCCGTCGAGCGAGAGAAGACGGAGGTTTCGACCTGGCATTTTGCTTTTCTCCTCTTTTTCCTTCTGTTTTATTTAGCACTCCCTTTTGGGGTCCTATGTGAATCGGTGTACAGTATATACAATAAAAACGAATTTATGTACTAGCAGGGGGCATATATGTACAAGGCAAGGAAAAATTTCTTATTGGCAAAACTCCAAAAACAAGAGAGATGAGACGATGACGGCGGCAGTCCTCATCGTCTTATATTTACACTATATATATATACCCTTTAAAAAATCCCCATGAACCCCACTGCGAAGCAAGGATCCCTGCCCTGCCCTGCCCTGCATCGCCCCAGCACTGCTGTACATGTATACTGTCCAGGATAGGATACTGCAGTTAAGCGCCGCGCGGCCCACCCCAAGTCCCCGCCAGCAACGAATCAGGGGGCCCGAACCAGCTGGCCATACATGCATACATACATACATACATACAGTACACCGTAGCTACTCTCAATGATCCAATGGATTTCATGATAAACCTGCGCTGGGATTCAGAGTTTGGAAAACTTGAGATGGGGCGGAGCGCAGCGCGACGCAAGAAAAAGACGTGCTGTGCTGCCTACGCAGTAAACAAAACATCGAGAGGTATGTACACCGTACATACATCCACAGGACAGAGGTTCCGTATGCAGTGCACCGCCTCAAATATACTTACCCCACCAGGGCTATGGCGCTGTATCAGACCGGGCGGGTTCGAACGGTTAATCCCACCCCCGAGGTGAGGTGAGGTCCGTACAGTATGTACTGTACATACATATGTCAAGCCCTGGCCAGCCAGTCAGATAGAGGTTCTTGCCGCCTCCATGAGTCTCCTCCTGTACTGTCCACCGGAGAAACTCCACTGGGCGCTTACATTACATGGATGCAAATTGTACTGTATCTATTTATCTATTTAGTCTAGGAGGAACACTTTTTTTTCAATCCATCCGAATGGTAGGTACCTAGTTTTCTTTCTGTTTGCGATGCGATTTCCCAAGTAATGACGAAACAACAGAAAAAGATGTAACAATTCCCGATATATCTATGTATAATATAATATAAGACACACCCTTGAAGGGCAAAAAAGAAATGCAGAAAATAAATGCCAAGAATGCAAGAATGCACTGAATGCAGTCAGTCAATAAAAAATAAAATATACATGGAACCAGAAATCCCCTAGCTCTGCTGTGTAACAGATGCAAACCAATGCAAACTAATGTTGCCGCTGAGAGATATGAGGTATGTATGTCCCTAACCCTCTACCGAACGAACTCCAGAATACACGCCGATCATTCCCATCCATCCCGAAAAGAGAGATAAGGCGAGATAAGGCCTAACCTAGACTCGTCACGACCGAATAACGAGGTCGTTTCCCACTCTATTACTCCTTCAGACGCTTCGACGCCCTGCCCACCAAGCTCTCATCCGGCATCCCACTCCGCTTCGACCCGGGCAAGCTGCCCGTGCGGATTTCGTTGTCGTCCTGGCTGACGCGGCGATGCGGGTACCGGCCCTCGTAGCTCTCGAAGCAGTTGGCGCTGATTGGGTCGCCGTTCTTGAAGTAGGGATGCTCCAGCGCCTCCTTGGCGGTGATGCGCTTGGTCGGGTCGTACTCGAGCAGGCGGGACAGCAGGTCGAACCCGTCCGCGCCGGGCGTGCCGACGGGCGAGTTGGGCCCGTACCCGCCGTTCTTCAGGCAGTTCTGGTACCAGCTTTCCAGGCTGGAGGGCTTGTTGAAGTTGCCCGCACCGCGGGACAGCGCGAGGGACTGCAGCTGGGGGTATTCGGGCATCGAGACCAGACCGGGCCAGGTCTCCTTCCGGGGCAGGCCCAGGATCTCGATGATCTTCATCATCTGGTTGCGCTGGAAGGGGACGGTCTTTTTGCTGTCCATCTTGGCTTCCTCGCCTTTGAAGATGGGTCGCAGAGAGAGGAGTTCTGCGAAGATGCACCCCACCGCCCAGAGGTCGATGGCAGGCGTGTAGTGCCGACTTCCGAGCAGAAGTTCCGGGGCGCGGTACCAGATGGTGACGACCACCTTGTCTCCGGAGAAGAGGGAGTTGAGCGGCTTGTAGAACAGACGCGCAAGACCGAGATCGCCGATCCGGATTGCGCCGTTGGAGGTGACGAGGATGTTGGCCGGCTTCAGATCCCGATGGAGCACCCAGTTGCTGTGCAGGTAGAGCAGGCCGTTCAGCAGCTGAAACAGGATCGACTTGACCATCGGCGCGGGGATGGCATGTCTCTGCGGCTGAGAGTGGTGGTGGATGATCTGAAGCAGGTCGTGCTCCGTGTACTCGAAGACCATGAAGATGCACTTGTCCTCGAGGATGATCTCGACGAGCTGGACCACATTGGGATGCGACAGCTCCGAACAAAGGGCCATCTCCCGGATGGCGGATTGGGAGAGACCCGTGTACTGGATCAGCTCACCCTCCTTGTCGGGTTTGAACCTGGATAAAGTCAGCAGTGAATCTTCCAGAGACGGGATTGTACAAACTTTTTGATTGCGAATTCGCCTTTCTGGCCATTCTTGCCGATGGCCTTGTAGACGCGACCATAGGTGCCGCTGCTGATGAAGCCAACGATGTGGTATTTTTCGCGGACATGGACCTTGCTCGTGTACCCACTTCCGGGGGCCCTCTTGTGATCTGCATCTGTATGAAGTCAGCAGTGGATGCACAAAATCGCATATTCTAAAAATGCGACTGTCTCGATGAATCCTTTGCTGAGAGGGGAGCGAAAGGATATGTAAGTAGCATCATTTATTACAGTCATTATCAAAGTGGACGGTCAAACGCTAAAAGACAAGCCACATCAAGCAAAGCAGAGCCGCACAGGGATCGTGGCGGAAAGGGAATTTACCACGTGGATAGGAACTTCCGAAGGAGTTCAAGAAGGGAAAGTTTCGTCCAAACATGATGCGATCGTGATACATAGAGCCTGGGAGATCTCCAGAGAGACATGTATCAGACCAAAGGAGAGTGGACTGCAGACCGGCCAGGAGAAGGGACAGCACAAAGGATGGGCCTAGAGGGCATGCGAGAGAAGAGACAAAAAGGAAAGAAAGAAAGAAAGAGAGAAAGGAAGAGGGCTCAGGTATTACCGTCCAAAGCAGCCTGGACGCTCCTCTTGAGGGCCAGGTTCTGGCTGACGGAGGGGGCCGCGGCGGGCCTGACGGAGGAGGAGGTGGCGGTCAAGGGGCCTCCGGACGAGGAGGGCGGGTTTGTCAGGCTCATGGAGCGTCAGACAACCACGACCGGGGAGCCTCCTAGCGCGGGCATCTGCGCGCTGGCGAGAGGATCAGGAGAGCACCTGAGGGCGAGGGGGCGATGGAGCGGCGGAAGACGTTTGTCTGATCGGAGAGGAGCGTTAGTCAGCGGAGCGCCGCGATCCCTGGACGGAGCGCTGCGGGGGGCGGAGTCGGATCGATGCGCGGACCCGTGGTTCTCGCGGATGGGGTTCGTATCCTCGATATCTGTGTACATCCGGATGAGGATGCACATTTTGACCAGATAGTCAAGAGATGCGTCTGCGTCATCTCCAGGCAGACTTCATACTCGGTGGAACTGTTGATAGTAGGACAAGACATCTGTCCTCTCCACCGTGTCCTGTACCTACTGGGGAACTCCCACTACCCGATCGGGAGGCTCCCCAGACCGCCCGCGCGTCGTGGATCCCAACGTCATGCTGCGACGCTCTCCCGCCCCGACTCCCTCTCTCTCATCCCTTGTCAACCATTGCGTGCTGCGGGATGTGAAGCGTCCCGTTGGCGAACCTCCTCGAGCCTCTGCCATCGCCTGCTGGATGAATCAGGCTTCCCTGTCCCGGACACTTTGACACCGACAGTCGACATGGCGCCCCGCGACCCCAGCCGTTGGCAGCTGACGCCGTACCTCATATACCTCGTCTTCGTCACCACGTTGGGGCCTCTTCAGTTCGGATATCATCTGGTATGCTGTCCATCATCTAAATGCCCGTTTGCATCTCAGAATACGCCGCTAACAGCACCCCCTGACAGGCTGAACTCAACGCTCCCCAAGCCGTCATCACCTGCCAGAAGACGAGCCTCACCGAGAAGCTGAAGCCCCTGTCGCGGCGCCCACAATGCATTCCCATGACCCCGTCCCAATTCGGCCTCGTCTCCTCCATCTACACGCTGGGTGGCCTCCTGGGAGCCCTGCTGGCAGGGCCCATCTCCACCAAGTACGGACGGCTCTCTGCCCTACGAACCACGACCCTCTTCTTCATCCTGGGGCCCGTCGCTGAGACTCTCGCGGCCGGTATCTCCGTCCTGAGCGTTGGAAGGCTGTTGTCCGGCGTAGGGGCCGGCGCTGCTATAGGTAGGTACCGTCGGGTTCTGATTGGTTCAATTTCTCTGACATGTATACGCAGTGGTCGGACCCATCTACATCTCGGAGATAGCGCCTCCCAGCGCAAGGGGCTTCTTCGGCGCCTTTACGCAGGTGATGACCAATGTGGGGATCCTCTTGACCCAGACCCTCGGGTACTTCCTCAGCAAGAACAACATGTGGAGGATCATCCTGGCGGTGGCTGGCATCATCGGAGCGGTGGAGCTCCTGGGCCTCTCCCTGGTCCCAGAGAGCCCGATCTGGCTTGCAGAACACCAGCATCTGAGCCAGACGAGGCTGGTGCTCCAGCGGATACGCGGCAAGAATACGGATATCGAAGGTGAAGTGAAGGCGTGGAAGGTCTCAGGGGCCTCCGGAAACGCGGCTGCCGAAGAGGAGTCTCTCCTCACACCACCTTCGGGCAACATGCCCCCGAAGAACCCACCGGTGTCTATTTTAGGCGCAGTCACCAACCCGGTCCACCGTCCGGCCATCATCGCCGTGGTGGGAGTCATGGTGGCCCAGCAGTTCACCGGCATCAACAGCATCATCATGTACAGCGTGTCGCTGCTGCAGAGCATCCTCCCCACGACCGCTGCGCTGCTTGCCGTGGGAATCTCGGCCCTGAACCTCTTCATCACGCTCGCCTGCGCTCCGTTGCCAGACAAGATCGGTCGAAAGACCTGCCTCCTCCTCAGCATCACCGGCATGGGACTGAGCTCCGTCCTGCTTGCCATCGGCATCTCCTTCGGCCAGAAGGGCGTTTCGGCCGTGGCCGCCCTGCTCTTTGTTGCCTGCTTCGCCGTCGGACTCGGGCCCGTCCCGTTCATCCTGGCGTCGGAGCTCGCCGGCCCTGAGGCCGTCGGGGCGACGCAGAGCTGGGCCCTCGCGGCGAGCTGGATCGCCACGTTCATCGTGGCGCAGTTCTTCCCCGTTCTCAACGACGCGCTGGGCGGCAGGGGCAGGATCTACTGGCTCTTTGCGGTCTTGGCCGCCGTCCTGGGTTCGTTTATCTACTGGCGGGTACCGGAGACCAAGGGCAAGGCCAACGCGGATGAAGTCTGGGGAAGGGAGCAGAGGAGGATGGACTAGATCAGCTGCCTGCTTGCGTGGTTTCACGTCTCTTTTCCGTATTAGGATCCTGCCACTGCAATCCACCGTGGATGCATGGATCAGCTTGAAGACGTTTGTCAGCAAACCATGCGACCTATCTCTATGAACGGGCCAGTATAGTCAGCTGGCAACGAGTAGTTTTCTATTCTTGAAGATGCTGGCATGGTTAGACGCCCGCACACTGAGCTCAATGATTGATATCCCTGCCTAGAATGATAAGGTGTTATCAGAGTCTGTAAAAGCCTTCCATCATTTCCGAACTCAATCGATGCATGAATATCTTCCATCTCAGACGGCATCAGTAATTTGAGACTTTGAGCAACTCCGCGACACTAGGTCCCTATCCCTAGCCTTGAAGATGCGTAGGGTAATACACTATATGTTAAGAACATATCTGTCTTTTTTTTCCTTCCCCAAGTGGACCAGATAATGCAGAACCTCTCCACCTTTTTGACTTCTAACTTGGCCATCTCGATCTTAGATAATAGGAAAAGGTGTTGCACCTTCACGCTGTTTGTTCGTGTACCTAACTAACTGCTCCGGTCTCTTTGAACAGACGAGGTAGTTTTAGTGAGAAATCAGAATCAGGAAAGCCCAATCGTACCTTACACAGTCATCACTTTTTTTTGCCCAATGAGACCTTCAATGCTTAACAACAATAATCTTCAAATTGGAGAAGGAGAGAGAAGAAGAAGAAGAAGAAGAAGACTTGTAGTTACTATCACTACCGCTGAAACACAGTCCGCTGGCTGTCTGTCCAAGCACCCCAAAGGGAAGGGATAGAGGCTAAGTGACACTTGCCCTTCCCTTCTTCTCCGTCCCAGAGGCAGGTCCAAGTCTGGGAGGGTCAAATCTGACGGAAACGGAAACCCCACGGTGCGATGGAACAAGACAAGACAGGTGCTGGAAGAACTTGCTGCAGAAAAGACGCAGGACTTCACCTATTAGTACTAGTAAATAAAAAAAGGAAACAAGCTAACCCTGCAGGTATATCCATCCATCCATCCATCCATCCATCTATCTATAGGTTGGTGTTTTTTTTATCTTCTCTTTTTCTTCAGTTCATAAAGTTTGTTTTATCTATTGCGTTGAAGTTGTGGTACAGTACAGTAGATATGAAAAAAAATGAGACGAGATGAGATGGATTGTTCTTATCTATTACCATTTACTATCTATTACTCTGTACCGGCCTAGTGGGATGTTTACAATTTCATTCAAAAGCAAAGCATTTTAAATTTTATGAAACATATAATTGCTTTTGTTTAAAAAAAATTCTAAGGCTGCATGGGGAAAGGACTGGAGGTCCAGTCCTTCTTTTCCCCATGCTTGTAGCCACACAAGAGTTCTAATTTTGGAGAAGAGGTTCGACTCATTCATTCATTCATTTGTTCAATAATGAATTTCTCAGGGCAATGTGCCAGGACTCTTTTTATTATTTTTCCTTTCTTCTTCTTCTTCTTCCACGGGGCAGGGTCAGACAGAAGACTGAATCCAGAAAGAGTATCAGTAAGTAGCGCCACTACTATGGAGATAAAGAAATAGTAATTCACCCTGGACTCTTTCTTTCTTTCTTTTCCTTCCCTTTCAGTACAGTAGCATTAATCCTGACCACCCCGCAGTTCAACACAGAACACACGCCTCATGTAGCCAGCCCGCCCCACTATCAATCAGGGCAGCATGAACCCTACTATTGTGTACGTATTTCTCCTGCATGAAGATCCTTGAGGAGCTGAACAAGCAGAAGTGCCGGGGGGGGGGGGGGGGGTTCCTGGTCCTGGTCCTGGTCCTCGGGTAGGGTAGACCACTGCATACCTATATGTGCAGTACAGATAATGTATGCAGAGTGGATCTGCCTTTACTAGAGTCTAGAAACATTTTACAGACTCTGCTTGCCAATCAGTATCAAATAACACTGCAGTGTTGCAGCAACAGCAGCCTAATCATGAGGGGGGACGTGGACAAGTGGGGTGACGAATCGGGTAGTACTGCTGTAGTAAACGTGCATGGTATTATGCAGCCCTAGAGGAAGAGGGGTGGGGAAAGGAACTTGGGAACCGGGCGATTGGACCCCAGACGCAGCTGTGAAACAGTCTGTCGATGCTGCTTTCTTTCTCCTTTTTTTTTCCCTTTTTCCTGCAGATGCGGCGTTTCTCAGCTGAAGACCTGCATGTCCGTAGTAGGAATGCTGGAGACGTCCCTTTGTGGGGAGGAGATAATGCAGCTGCAGGAGGCGGCTGCAGGGATTGAGATGAGAAAATCGATTCACCGGGCTGAGAGAGAGACGGATGTTTCACGACTGCCGGCCGGCTGATGTTTACCGGAAGAGTTCGTGAGCAGGCGTGCACGGGCTGAAGGGCAGCGCCCTCACGGGCCTCACCTTCTACGCCACAGGCTGCGTGTCGGAGATCCGGCCGGATGCAGGCGTCAGCGGTGCGCCACAGGCGGTGGAGGTGTCGCGTCCATCCAGCCACGGGGCGTCGAGGCGTGAGGAGATGCATTATTGGCAGATGTACAACTCTGTCCGCATCAAGCATCCAGATGAGGCGGTGCGCGGCAGTTGCTGGATGGAGGGCAGAGAGAGATACAAGCGTCAAGACGGCTGATTCTCTGGTAAACTCCGGGCGGTCGTGTCGCGGTGGAGAGCGGACGGCGCGGACAGGCGGTAAGGCGGGTCGACGCTCCCGAACGCCATGGCGAAAGTGGCTCCTGGTCGTCTGAAGTCGTCGTCGAGCAAACAGACAGAGACACAGAGAGAGAGCTTGACGTCGTGCTCCCCATCTCCAGCTGCCGCAGGTTCCGCGTCTGCCTCGCCCACTCGACTCCGCTCCCGAGGCCCCCGCCAGGAGCTTGCGTTCGATGATCCTCTTGTCCTCCCGACCGTCTCGCAGTCCTGGTCTCCTCCTCCCCCCCCATGATCCTCGCCAAGCTGGCCGTTGTCTGCCTGTGATCCCCTCCCCGGTCCAATCCTGTGTTGATCGTGGACGCTGCGGCTGAGCGCCGCCCGAGTGAAAAGGAGCCTCCCCCAGGTAGGCCGTCCATGCATCCGCCTCCGCTCAGCCTCACCATCCATTTAACTGGGAAGCGCTCCCCAGGCCGCGTAGACACTCCTTGTCTCGTGGGACGTCGCTGTCGTCCATCGCCCCGAGTGCCTCTCCTGTGCCGATCCCACCCCCAGCTCCCTTCACCATCATGGTCCGTCTGCCGCTCCCTCAGCGCCTCAGCCATCGAAGCACCAAGAGCGGTTCCCCCACGCCCGGCCAGAGCCGCAGTACGAGCCCCCTGAGGACCCCGACCGAGCCCAAGCCTCTGATCCTGAGGACAACCGTGCTCAAGGTAAGCGGGCGCGTGTGGATCGACCAGCGGTGTTTCGTAGCTGATCAGGCTCACGCGTTAGGGGAGGAACCTTGCCGCCAAGGACAGAGGCGGTACCAGCGATCCAGTAAGTCCTGCCCCTGCTTGTCGCGTCAGACCGTTCCGCACGCGCCAATGGCTCACGGTTCGGTCGCAGTATCTCGTAGTCACCCTCGGAGACGCGCGAGAGTCGACCCCGTGCATCAGCAAGACCCTCAATCCCGAATGGAACGTGACCTTTGATCTGCCGGTCGTCGGAGTGCCTCTGTTGGAGTGCACCTGCTGGGACCACGACCGGTTTGGCAGAGACTTCCTGGGCGAGTTCGACATTCCCCTCGAAGAGATCTTCCCGGACGGAGAGACTGTCCAGCAGGTGGGTGTGTTGGCTGCGGTCTGACGATCGTCCACGTCGCTGACCGCAATTCCTCCAGCCAAAATGGTACAAACTCAAGTCGAAGCGGAAGCCGGGCAAAAAGAAGGAGAGCGACGTCTCCGGCGAGATCCTCCTTCAATTCTCCCTCTACGACCCGTCGAACCCGATCGCCGCGCCGCATGAGACATACCAGAAGTTCAAGGCGATCATCTCCGCTGGGGAGGACGACGAGGACATTGCACAGACCCCCACGAACGATCTGGAGGAGGACAAAGATACCGACGACAAAGATGACGAGACCTCCGACGAGACTGATGACCCCTCGAAACCCGAGGTGGCCGAGAAGCGCAAGAGGCGGCTGCGCATCGCCCGGCTGAAACGCAAGTCCATTGCCGCCAGGGCGTACCAATTTACCGGGACTGGAAACGGCGTCCACGGCATTGTGTTTATGGAGATTGTGAAGATCACCGATCTGCCTCCTGAGCGGAACAGTATGGCTCCATATCAATGTTTTCGCGCCCAATGTTCTCTGGTGCTAACCATGCACAGTGACACGTACGTCGTTCGACATGGACCCGTTCGTTGTGACCTCCCTGGGGAGGAAGACTCTGAGAACGCGAGTCATCCGCCACAACCTGAACCCGGTGTTCAACGAGAAGATGGTCTTCCAGGTCATGAAGCACGAGCAGTCGTACACGATAAGCTTCACAGTCGTGGACAGAGACAAGCTCTCGGGAAACGACTTTGTCGCCTCAGCCAGCTTTCCGCTCCAGACGCTCATTCAAGCCGCCCCGGAAGCGGATCCAGAAACCGGTCTCTACAGACTCCAGGGACCGCCCGGGTCTGCTCGTACGCCCCCGGCAACCACGACGCGCTTTCGACTGGGCGCGAGCCGGTCATCGTCAACCACGAGCCTGTCCAAACTGTCGAAACCGACCTTGAAGTCCAAAAGCTCGGCCACATCTTTGTCCTCGCAGTACCAGGACCAGCAGTCACAGAACTCTCCGACGGGTGTTCCGTCCGACGGTGCCACTCTGTTGAATGTCCCGGGTGGCAGCAGCTCGGATGACGATACGGCTACTCCTGAAGAAGACGACATGGATCTCAAGCTCTATGTCATTCCCCTGACTCTGAAGAACAAGGAGCGTTGGGAGGATAAGCACGCCCCGGAGCTGTACATCAAAGCTAAATACATGCCGTACCGCGCGCTGCGGCAGCAGTTTTGGAGACTGATGCTCAAACAGTACGATGCCGATGACAGTAACCGCATCAGCAAGGTCGAGCTGACGACGATGCTCGATACCCTTGGCTCGACGCTGAAGGAATCCACCATCGACAGCTTCTTCACGAGATTCGCCACTGAAAACGAGTCGAGCGAGACCGCGGATCTGACCTTTGACCAGGCCGTCATCTGCCTCGAGGACACGCTTCAGGCGCTGCAGAAAAAGACCGTGGGCAACATCGGAGCCGAGATCAGGAACATTGTCCATCACCCTTCGTCGATTGAGAGTGAGGACCAATCCAGCAGCGACGAGCTTGCGGCGGAAACCAGTTACTCCATGCCCTCCAATGCTGATCCCCAGGGGACAGCGGTGCCGACCCTTCCCGGTGATGGACAGCCGGCTGCGGGTGAGGAGGACCTTCGTCCCGACGATCTGGTCGACGAGAGCGGTGAGGAACACGTCATCGAGATCCGTGAATGCCCGCTGTGTCATCAACCCCGACTCGGAAAACGCTCCGATGCGGATATCATCACCCACGTCGCTACCTGCGCCAGCCAGGACTGGCGACAGGTCGACAACCTCGTCATGGGTGGATTCGTCACCGCGAGCCAGGCCCAGCGGAAATGGTACACCAAGGTCATCAACAAGATCTCGTACGGTGGCTACAAGCTGGGCGCGAACTCGGCGAACATTCTGGTCCAGGATAGGATCACCGGTCAGATCAACGAGGAGCGGATGAGCGTCTACGTCCGGCTCGGTATCCGTCTGCTTTACAAGGGTCTGAAGAGTAAGGAGATGGAGAAGAAACGAAGTATGTCCTGATAAGCCAGCCTGTGTGGAGTTGCACTAACAGAGACCACAGTACGGAAAATGCTCAAATCGCTCAGCATCAAGCAAGGGAAGAAGTACGACGATCCCGCATCTGCCAGCCAGATCCAGGACTTTATCAACTTCCACCAGCTGGACATGTCGGAGGTCTTGCTGCCGGTGGACCAGTTCAAGACCTTCAACGAATTCTTCTACCGCGAGCTGAAGCCGGGCTCGCGTCCCTGCTCCGCTCCGGACAACCCGAAGATTGTCGTGTCGCCTGCGGATTGCCGGACCGTGGTCTTCGATCGCATAGACGACGCGACGCGGATCTGGGTGAAGGGCAGAGAATTCTCCATCGAGAGACTGCTTGGGAACGCTTACCCGGAAGACGTGAAGCGGTACAAAGAGGGCGCGCTGGGCATCTTCCGCCTTGCCCCTCAGGATTACCATCGCTTCCACATCCCGGTGGATGGCGTCCTGGGTACGCCCAAGACCATCGAAGGGGAGTATTACACGGTCAACCCGATGGCCATCCGCTCCGCGTTGGATGTGTACGGGGAGAACGTAAGGGTTCTCATCCCGATCGACTCGGTCGCACACGGCCGGGTCATGGTCATCTGCGTTGGGGCGATGATGGTGGGAAGCATCGTGATCACCCGCCAGGCTGGAGACAAGGTGACCCGAGCCGAGGAGCTGGGTTACTTCAAGTTTGGCGGTAGCACCGTCCTGCTCCTGTTTGAGCCAGGCATGATCAACTTCGACAGCGACTTGGTGGAGAACTCCAAGGGAGCCCTGGAGACCTTGGTAAGCAACGCATCCCCTGCCTGTGTAAAGCTCGGCGTTCTGACACGGGATTTCTCCAGATCCGGGCCGGCATGTCCGTCGGTCACAGCCCAGACGTGCCGCAGTTCGAGCCTGACATACGCAAGAAGGAAGATCACCTCAAGAAAGAGGAGCACGTCATGATCGAGGAGAAGCAGGAGGCCAAGCGTCGAATCGAAGGCAGCCTGGCGCCTGCCCCTTCCACGGACGCGTAGACGTCGAAGTTAGATGCGCACGATACCTGTCTTTTTTTTTTACCCCGAGGATTCTCTTCGGAAAGTCCAATCTTGTTGGAGTTTCTGGATTAGAGAACTACGCGCGATGTCCATCCTATTGCGATCTATGCTCTGTTTCTTAATGCGGATTTACGATCAATCCATGGACTCTGTAATGTGTCCTGTTTTGAAGCAGCGCCCTTGTTATCATTTCAATACATCTATTACTACTAGTTTTCCACACATAAATGGAACCCAAAAAAGGAACCTGTGCATGGGATCGCGGGACGATGTACTGTACATTTGCGTTAGACGGCTTCTTGCACTATAGCGACTAGACACGTTAGACAACCAGGCAAACTCCCTCTGAATGAAAAGACTCTTGGACGCTCTTGACCGTGGTTTGGACTGCAGATAGCGTGTATGTAGAGATGATGCACCCCTGTCTCTGATATCATCCTCCCCTCCCGCCGGAAACGGACTAGCGCGACCTCCACGCGCCAAGACCAAAACAACTGCGGGCTGCGACGCTCAACCTGCAGAGCGAGCCTGAGGTCGTTCTTCGGGCTTTTCTCTTCAGCACGAGAGAGGCAGACTCTGCTACCACCAGTCCGGTCGAGTCGAAGTTGGCGGGCTGTGTGGACGAAATAAAGACTTGACGGCGTGGGCTCCTGTCCCTTCGCGTCCCGGGAACGAAGCGTCGAGGCGCGCGACACCCCGGATCGACCGCTCACCTTCACGTTCCCTCCTCCGTACAAAACAGAAGCGGCCGACCGTCGCACCCCGATCGCACCGCACAGCGCAGCGGAGAGCGCACAGGTCGGTTCTCCTTGGACTGCGCCGCGCGAGCGGGAATTTGATCGCGATTTTTTTCCCCCCCCCCCCCTTCTTGTCACGACCGTCACGACCCCCGTTGTGGAATTGGGAGACGCCTTGCTCTCGGGCCGCTGGAAAGCTACCAACAATCCCCATCCATCTTTACGACGGCCACGGCGACGACGTAGCGCATCACTGCGGACTGCTCGATCGGACATCATCTACCTACCTTACCTATACACCCACTGCGCAGGGTTCTTTCTTTGGATTGAGGGGGATTCTCGTTGCGCCCGTCGTGGCTGGATTTCATCAGACCCGTCACCGCTTCCCCCCTCTCCCCGCTCGCGCTCCGTCGTCGCTCCTTGTGTCTCCGGATCCGAACTCAACCTGAACCTGAATTGATATGACTACCGCTGTCCTCACGACCACCGCATCGACAAGGACTACGCGTCGCGAACCTCTGGGCACGATTGACATGGCGGCGTCGTCGCGGGCGCACGCGCGGCCTGCGTCGTCGACGACGACCACCACCACTACCACTACTACGTCAGGGAGAGGCAGGGGGAGGAGACCGAGCGCACGGCTGAACAGTAGTAATAATCAGAATAATAATGCGAAGGAGGAGGAGAGTCCTGCTGTCAGGAAGAAAGATAGCGGCAGAGCGGTGAATGTGAATGGGGGGTTGAATTCGACCACGAATGGCACGAACGTGAAGGGAGGGACGGGGGGTGAGAAGAAGAGGAAGGCTGGTGAGTAGTTCTTTTTTCTTCTTCTTCTTCTTCTTCTTCTTCTTCTTCTTCTTCTTCTTCTTCTTCTTCT